>Ga0172371_10000557_pt1 | contig 57995 bp, 61 predicted proteins | sample Lak12m_FD_114543 | JGI IMG/M metagenome (GOLD analysis project Ga0172371, IMG submission 114543) | Freshwater microbial communities from Kabuno Bay, South-Kivu, Congo - kab_022012_12m | ecosystem: Environmental > Aquatic > Freshwater > Lake | place: Democratic Republic of the Congo: South-Kivu... | reverse complement strand
GCACGCTCTTTTTCCTCCGCTGCTTTCCGCGCTGCCGCTCTCTGGCGCAGGCTGTCTTCCAACAGTTGCGCTTCCTTCGTTCTCATGCTCATCTCTACTCCCAGTTGTATCGCCAAATCTATCTCTGTGACAGGATCATCCCTTAACGCTACCGGCGCATAAGGCCCCCCTGCCTCTAATAATAAAAGCGCAGCTTCTTGGCCGATGACTGGCATAGGCCCCGCAACCAAGCTCTCGATTATTGGCATATTTGCCGCTGCCTGCGCCAGCAATCGAAGAGGGTCTGGCAAGACCAACGCTAGCGGTAAACCAGCCGATTCGTGCACTTCTCTCTGCCTGCCGACTCTTTCCGCTCTCTGACGCAGACTTTTCGCCATATTCAGCATGTGTACCGCTTGTAACAATACCGCGTCCGGTTGCGCGGTTTCGCCACGCTCAACCATCGTTTCTAAATCTTTCACCTGCCGCTCGATCTCATCGGCTCGCGCTATCAATTCCGCCGGGGTTTCCCTCCCAAGTTTCCTTAAACGTATCGGCTCTGCCGCTCTGGCGTCTCTTTCAGCTTCTGCCGCGACTTCTGCAGCGGCTTTAATTACTGCGGCATCCATCTCGCTCTCTTCAGTCCCTCTTAACAATGCATCATGTAAAGCTTCATTTTCTGCCCGTAACGATGCTTCAGCGATTGCTTCTTCTTCACCAAAAGTTGCTAAGCGTATCTCTTCAGCTATGGCAAAAACCGCAGCTTCATGCTCTGCTGCTTCTAACTCATCCTTTACGCTATTGAACCTATCTATCCATCTTTCTTGCTGTCGTACCTCTTGCGTATATCCATCAAACACGGGACGCACGACTTTACCACTCACTGGATGCAGCGCAAAATACTCATCAATCCAGTTTGGTTCACCGATATGTTCTGTTTCATTAATTACTGCCGGCATTTGTTCTTGTTCAGCTTTTGCACGCATTATCGCCACGCCAGTATCGCCATTTGCTACCCTCGATAGTGCATCATATACGGCCATATTTGCGGCTTCTCGGTCTGCCTGTGCTAGTGCTTCTTCCTCACTCAGGCTGGCTAATCGTATTTCTTCAGCATCAGCCATCATTGCGGCTACTCTTTCTGCTGCTTTTTGCCGTCTCTGTTCTGCTTCCTTTTCTAATTGACCAGCTCGATCCACTTTCGCTTGTGAGATCTGCTTTGCACTATCATCTTGATAAATAAATGATTGTAGAATATTGACATCCTGTATTCTATTAATCTCTTCAATTGTATTGGCGATTGCCTTATCCAATGTATCCCGCAATTGTTTAGCTTTATCGGTATCACTCCAGAACTGAGCAATCATAGCTTCCGCGTCGAGAAAAGAAGCCTCTTTAAGCTTATCACCAAATTCACGTTCTCGTTGCTGATCAAGTTCTTCATCTTTTCTGCGCAGCCACTCTTGTCTTGCGGTACTGTAAAGAAACTTTCCGGCTACGCCAAAAATAGCGCCTCCTAGACCAGCAAAAAATAAAAGCCATCCGGAAGGTATTTTCTCAGCCTGCTTCACAGCCTCTTCTAAGATCTCCACAGAAATAGGAACGTTCGGAGAAAGATTCATAAGTTGCTTTAATGTTGCGATCTTCGTACGAGCAGCCTCAAGATCACCGTTATTAATAGCTTCTAAAGCCTGTTTTTCAAGCTGATCTTTTATTTTGATTATTTGCGCGTCAAAGGCACGTTGAAGGACTGGCGGCAATTGAATACCTTTAAACTGTATAAGAGCATCAAACGCCTGCGCATTGTTGATCTGGGTAAGCTGAGCATTAATTTCGTCAAGACCTTGCTGGAGCTGATCTGCGGCTGCCGGATCTTTTTTACGGACTTGTTGAATGGTCGACTGGACATCCACATGTCCGGTATCAATTTGATTCTTCGCGAGATTAATTGTAGCTTCCAAGGCTGCTTTCTCGGCTTGTATCTTTACCGCATCTTCCACAACCGGTGCCGGAGCTGGCGCTTCTTCAGGAGCAACGGTTGGAGCAACCACAACAGGTTTTGCTGCCTGTTCTTTTTCTTGATCGGCTTTATATTGATCGTAAGCTTTTTGCGTCTCTTGTCCCCACGTCCCATCGACTTTAATCTTATAGCCCTTTTCATTCAGAAACTTTTGAAATTCCTTAACTGCGGCCCTGGTCTTTGGCCCGGCCCAACCATCGCCGCCTTGACTATCGCTATACAAGCCTTGATCTATCAGTATTTTCTGGAAGTCTTTTACCCGCTCTGACACGGCATGCTTTACCAACCTCTGAGTATCACTTTGATCTGGGCTATCAAAATCTTCACTATCCATAGAAATTTCCGGAGCAGCTGCTCTTTGAGTTTCTAGATACTGATACACATCTGCTTTTGATACGGTACTCCACGAGCCGCTTATCCCTGGGCCGTAAAATCCTGAATCGTAATACACGCGTGTTTGAGCAATTTGATACTCATAGGACCCTTCTGTCGGAAATGACGTCTCAGCTTGTGAAAAAGAAGCGCTGAAAGCCACAAATAAAAACGCGCCCAAGGCGAAAAGTTTCTTAAGGCTCAAAGATGATGATGCTTGTGCCGTTTCTTTGCTTGGGAGTTGCAGCTTTTTATTCGTCGGAGAAAGTAGTACCGACGCGCTTCTTAACGACGATCTCGCCAATGACCTAACAAATGTTGGATTCTTCTTTAATTCCTGTGTGGTTAAAACACTTCTCACATCAAATTTCAAACCACCCGAAAAATATCTTCTCTTATAATTACTCTGCACACCCAGATCAGAATCTTTCTTAACATAGTCATAAACACCTTTGCGATAGGCTTCGACGTACTGCGCGTATATCTTTTCTTTGATCTGAATATCATCGGCGTCCACGCCCCTTATTTTCTTCTTATTGATATATACTTTCTCGAATATGGTCTCTTTTAATTTCTTCTTAAACCAGGTTGCCAGAATCAATGAAGAATACATCTGCCGTAATAACGCGAAGTTCTTTCCATAATTGATCTCTTCCTGCAGTACCGGCAAGACCACCTCTTTCATTATTACGGAAGACAGGTTATTGATATCTTTGACTTGTTCTTCTTTTATTGTGTCGGTTTTAAAGCGGCTGCTCTTGGTATTGTTCTTCATCGCCAGATAATCTTCTTCAAGCATAACTTTCAACGTAGCTTCTCCGATAAACGCGCGGTCGTTATCTTCATAGACAACCGCTTTATCAGGAACGATCCAGACTTTATTAAAGGTGTTGATCGGGATCTTTGTTGTCTTAAAAAGCTGGAAGGCTCGTTGGTAGACTTTCGTCCAGAACTGTTTTCCCAACGGGCCTTCCGGGTAGGTTAGAGAGGCAACCAATTGTTTTAATATATAGTCCTCTCCAAGCATATCTTTTCCCATCTCGGTCTGGCCGAGTTCATGGGGTATTATCTTATCTTTCTCATACGGGGATAGATTGACCCAAAGGTCTTCATCAGGAATAGTCAAAGACGCCAGAAAATACTTGATGATATTGGAAGCTTCGTCCTGAAAAGCATCATCGCTGGTTTTCTCTTTGCCGTCTTCGATGATAAAGTTGAAATTAAGAAGGTTATCTTCGCTAAATCTAATCCCTTTTAACAAAGGAATATTTAAATGGCTGCTGGTATCGATAAGTTCCGTCGGAGCCGGCATATACGGCAAGGCCGACGGAGTCTGGGCATACGCGGTAACACTGGTAGTCACAAACGCTACCAGGACAAAAGCCGAGACCAGCCGATAAAACAAACCGTGTCTGTGTTCCGACAGTGTTTTAACCATAGCTTTACGTTTTTGTTGTCTTGCGGGACCTCTCTAATCCCTACCTATTGCCCTACCACTTATAAGTATGCCATGCCAGAATGGGGATTTTCAGGGTATTTGGGGGTATATTTGGAAGCGTTTTCATCTTGCCGCTTCACGGCGCACAGATGATTACGAAAGATACGCGGCGGGAAAACAGGATACGAAGCCCAAACCTTCTTCCAAACCCGCATTGGAATTCCAGTATCATCCCGATTCACCTATTACGTCAAATTACGTCAAAATTCTCTTCCTTTTGAATTTCATAGAAATTCAAAAGAGTTCGATAATTTTAACAAGGTCATCGGGATTATTGGTTTAACGCATAAAACCCCGGTTACAGCTGGGGTTTTATGCTAAACCAATGAATCTCCCCGGGCTAACCCTTCGCTTTCGCTCAGGACAAGCGCCCGGGGTTTCTGTATAATCCCTGCTCGGCTATATATGGCAAAATTCTCTTCGACAATTTTGCCAACCTCGCGGGATAATCGTACGCATTCATCCCAGGGCACGCCAGCGTTGCTGGCAGGCCCTGGGTTTTCTGCTTGCACGATTTATAAAAAAGCAGGGTGAAAACAAATTGTCTTCACCCTGCCTCTAAGAAACAAACGCAAAAACTATCCAAAAAATCTATGTCACTATTAACGGTGTATTTTTTGGATGACCTCGACAAATCGCAATAAAATCTATCGATTTTATTCTCGACCCTTACGGGCAAGAAATGCAAACCTCATGCATTTCTTGGGTCTATTCCGCTTCGTACTTGATCTCGTCGATGTAGAACGTAATGCCGTCTGGGTTAGAATCCATATCAGTCGCCCAACAGAACCCACCGATCACGTAAGAAAGGTCTTTTCCACGCAAATCAATGGTAAACTGCTGCCATTCGGTCGTTAATTTTACCGGACCGATCTGCGCGCTGTCTGAATCCGGATTCGGGCCGTTGAAAATACCGCCCATCTTGAAATTGATCGATTCGCCGCCCTTGGTACCCTTGGCGTAGAATGTCAATTTCGTCGCCTTAGAAAGGTTATGGCCGGCTTTTGGCGTATTCCCCCAGTTGTTCGCCGGAGTCTGCCAGTATACGCCTGCCCAACCTTGGCCCTGTGTACGAGCATTCTTATAACTCACCTTTATACAGGTATCTCCTGAATAGGGAGCTTCCGTACTCTGAGCATTGACCATGATATCGGAATAATCGCCCATATACCCTGACGGGATATAGTGATTCTGCAACGACGCGGCATCCGCGTACACATAGAAAGGAAATTTAACGCCGGCTGCCGGACGAAGCGTAGGATCAAACGTGAAATATACATCATCAAGGTAAATCGTTCCGCCTTCAGGCATATGATCCGCGGTGATGATTATACCGAGTGCGCCATTCAAATAGGAAAGGTCTTTTCCTTCCAAATTGATGGAATACTCCTGCCATTTGTCAGTCAACTTGATCCCTTCAGTCTCAGACACATCGCTGTCAGGATACGGGACTTTTGACCCCAGCCCGATACCGCCGACCACGACTTTACTGATGACTTCGGACCCGATCTGGCCGCGCGCGTGAAACACGAGTTTATTAAAACCCGTTAAATCAAAACCGCCTTTTTTCGTACCCCAGTTATTCGGGGGGTTCTGCCAATAAATACCCGCCCATCCCTGTTTCTGGGTTTTCTGGGCCGAATAGACGATCTTAATACAGGTCGACCCGGTGAAAGGGTTTTCCGTTGATTCATAATCCAGCTTCAAATCGCCGTAATCTCCCATCCAACCGCTGGGGGCATAATGGTTATTCGGAGAACTCTTATCAGTATAAATATCGAATCTTTTTTCCGTTTTCTGTTCAACCTTCTTTTCAGGAGCTGCCTTTGCAGCGCTTTTCTTATCTGCAGCCGTTGCGAACGTAAAGCTGGTAGCCGCAAACACCAGTGTCAGGAAAATTTTTGCCAGTTTCATTGCGTTACTTCACCTCCATAAAGTTTCGTGCTTTTTGCGTTTGATTAGTATGTCAGGTAACCCGTAGATCTATATCCGAAAGGCTGGAAAAGATCACCTCCTCTTCCTTACTCTTATTTATTTGTCCATAATTTCTTATATACAAAATACGCTTTCCGCAAATCCCGCAAATACGGGGAATACTTACCTTCTCCCTGTCCGCAAATACCCAGCCATTCTTCGTGCATAAAACCGTCTAAAAACGGCCCGCTGAACAATCCTTTGCGGTCATGATATCCGGGTTCATATGCTTTCCACCATTCGTCGAGCCATTCAAAAATAAAACCACCCAACGCGTTACCTTCGCCATACCCGGTATTGTTCTCTTTAATATTCAACCAGCACCCGCGATGATATTCAGCCTGAAAGTCTTCAGCTTCTTTTAAAGTAAAGCCTTCAGCGTAGGCTGGAGCCCCGTATTCAGTTATAAGCGCTGGTTTTCCACAAACTGCTCTGACGTTCCTCCAAATGGAGCCAAAGCCATATTTGCCACGGTAGGCATTGGTCCCGTATATATCAATATCAGGACAAAGTCTTCCAAAGAAATCAAGATACAGCATGTCACCGGACGCGATTACTACCACGCGGGTAGGATCAAGCTGCTTAATAAGGAGCGCGGCTCTGTTAGCGAATTTAAAGAAACTCTCAGGATCCTTATCAGCGTTGCAGGCTACGCCGTATACATTCTCATTCCCTAATATCCAAAAAGCAACGTACGGCTCATCTTTGTATTCCCTGACCATCGCTTCGATGCTTTCGAGCATTTTCCGCTGATGTTCAGGATTCGAATAATCCGTACCTTCTTTCCAGGAGGCGCCGGAACCGATGGCATACTTACCCAGAAAATCGCCAATTGCGGTCATTATACCATATTTCTCGTATAATTGTCCAAGGAGTTTCTTATCCGGAGTACTGGGCTGATGATACTGCCGAATACAGTTGACCCCCATCTCTTTCATCAACTGAAAATCACCGACGACCTTCTCTGTCGGGTCCTGTTTATTATTACGATTACGGTCGACCCAGGCCTGATAGGGCCCTTCAATACGCCCATCCTTATCGAGATCCTGAGTGGTCCAATTCTGCAATGACCCGTTGTCCGGAGACTCGCCAATACGGGTCGGAGCATAGGTAACTCCTTGAACGACAAAAGGTTTGCCCTTTACCAAAAGCTCCCAGTCACCACTCTCATATTTGATGACTTTGCTGTTGCTGCCTCCGCGCTCTTCGACTACTTTACCCATCTTCCGGCATTCCCGCTTCGTGCAAAGGTTCTGCAATAATGTCGTCCGGACCAACCGTCCGGGATTAGTGATGAATATATCATTCGCCAGATTATTATCGAACCCATTGACGACCTTGACATCCGCATCAACAAGAGTGACCCCAAGTTCCGGGTGTTCACGTAACAGATAATGAATACGCCACATCGCGGCTTCTCCGACATACCAGGGAGTATGCCAATACGTCCAGCCGTACGTCGACGGGAAATGCACTAAAATAGCGTAATACGCTTTCACCGCGTGCTTATACAATCCGCTGCGCTCAAATAAGTCGCCGATGTAAAACAATTGCAGGCCCGGCGGTTCAGGAGAATAACACCATTTGTAAAAAGCCAATTCCAGATCACGGGTATTCAAAATGTCCCAATGGCTGACTTTATACAGGTCTTTCTTATACTGCATGAACCGCGGGTCGAACCGTACTGAACAGGTATTCGGATATATCCCTTCACCGACGGCTTTGGACAACTCGATCGGATCGTCGACCTGATAACGATATTCCTTTTTCCCGACATTTGAAAAAACGCCGTATTTCGTGTAATTTACCGGGAATTCCGTACCCGCATCGTGCAACTTTATCTTCGTGATAACGCTGGCTTGTTTGATCTCTTCTTCAATGAATCCTTTAACCAGCTTATTCAAGGTTATCTGCGCCTTTTCTTTAACCGACCAAAACCAGCCGCGCGGGTCCCAGCCTTTCGCGTACGGGTACTTATCGATAATCCCGGCTAATAACGTTTTCGCTTCATCATTCTTCCCTTCCCGCATAAGCGCTTCGGCTTTAATAAACGAGCAGACCGCTACGTTATTCATCGGCGCGTAGGCGGGGTCTTTTTCATCCGGGGCACTCGTTAAGGTAACCGCTATTGAGTCCGCTTCCCGGGAAAATGTGTTCAGACATTCATCCATGAGCTTCTCCGCGCCGGCAGCGTCATTCTTGCCTAATAATTCCCAACCTTTATCGACGTAGTCCTGCGAAGTCCCTTCAGCGTGCGCCGGAACCAGTCCACAACAACAGCTCAATACTAAAAAAACCAGAAGAAGTATCTTGTTTGCATGTTTCATCCTACGACTGCTCCTTGGGTAATCCCTTTGATTATGAATTTCTGCATAAATAAATAAACCAGGATGATCGGCACGACCGTTATCGTCAATCCGGCCATCAATAACGTGTATTCGGTATTATACGTCCCTTGAAACACGGTCAACCCGCGCTGTAACGGCATCAATGAGTCATTATGGAAAAATAAGAAAGCTAAAATAAACTCGTTCCAGACATTCAGCGAATTAAAGATAACGACGACGGCGATAGCCGGCTTGGCCAACGGTAACGCCACGTTCCACCAGATACGCAAACGGCCGCAGCCGTCGATACGCGCGGCATCTTCCAGGTCTTTCGGCAATTTATCAAAGAACGTTTTCAACAAAAAGATACTGAACGAAAGCCCGACATTGATCAGACACAGTACGTACCCGACCCGGGGCATAATATAATCGAGGACATTCTGATAGCTCTTAATAAAACCCAATTTCATCATCAACGCGTACAACGCGACAAAACTTCCCGGCAAAGGGATCATCATCGCCGCCAGAAAGATGAAAAAGATCAGATTGCGGAAAGGGAATTCCAGACGGGAAAATGCGTACGCAGCCAATGACGAAATGATAACGATGCCCGTGACCACCGTAACGGTATACAGCAAACTGTTAAAGAAATACATCCCAAACCGGCCCTTCGTCCAGGCGACCGTGTAATTATCCCAATGCGGATGTTGCGGAATGATACTATTATCCGTAAACATGGTCTCCTGGGTCTTGAGGCTGGAACTGAACATCCACAATAACGGGAATACGCAACTGACGGCGACAGTGATCAGCAAAATATGGACAATACTGGCACCGGCAATTCTGCGAACGCGATACATCCAAGAATAGTGCATTGTGTACTCCTGATATTTTTATTGCCCCGAAAAATCCGATATTTACAAAAGGCTTATTTTTCGGGCTGCCTCGGCAAAACAACTGAAACCTTTCGGTTTCAGTGCCGACCTTTCAGGCGCACAATACCCGCTTTTTCGGGTATTTGTGTGGGCTAAGCCTGTTTCATGTGCTTTGAGATCTTCATCTGTAATAAAGAAAACAATAATAGGATGATCCCGAAAATAATCGCTTCAGCGCAGGCATACCCAAAACGATGGCCTTCCTGCATCATATGCAAGATCTTAATGACCGGCACTTCGGTATGGCCGGCCGGACCTCCCCGGGTCATCGCCATGATCAAAACAAACCCCTGCATGCTTCCTAAGATCGTCAAAATGACGACCAATACAAAAACCGGGATCATCATGGGAATCGTGACTTTCGTAAAAAGCTGCCAGCTATTGGCCCCGTCGATCTTTGCCGCCTCATACATCTCTTTGGGGATCGTCTGGAGACCGGCTAAAAGAATAATAAACCCCCAGCCAAAACCTTTCCAGGAATGGACTAACGCAATGGCGGTCAAAGCAGTCTTGGGATTTCCTAACCAATCGAGATTCCCCAGCCAATTCTGCACGACCGCATCCATATGTAAGAAATGCAGGAATTGGTTAAATAATCCTACGGAACCTCCATACAATATGAGTTTCCAGACAAAACCGATGACAACTTCCGAAAGGATCGGCGGCAAAAAGAAAATGACCCGGTACAGATTATTGCCGCGGCGGATCCCCATATCGCAGGCTAACGCCAACAACAAAGCCAAACAGTTCTGAAAAGTCAATGCCCAAACCGTGATATATCCGGCATTGCCCATCGACTTCCACCACCCGACCGGGCTTTCCTGATTAAACAACAGGTCTTTAAAATGAGATAGCCCGACAAAATGGGCTTGATTCGACGGCGAGATCCCGTCCCATTCCAGAAAGCTCAACTGAAAAACGCGAAAGAACGGAATGATGTAAAATACAGTAAAGATCGCTATTGCCGGTAAGACAAAGAAATAGTTCGATAACCGTCCCCGGAAAATATCCTTGCTGATGAGCTGCACGGCCTTAATTCTTCTCCTTCATCGTCAGCGTTTTTATCTTCTGAACTTCAGCAGCGACTTGCGCGGGAGATTTCTCGCCGATAATAATCGATTGAATACCTTTCACGAACGACTCGATCACCTCCGAGGACTCCTGTACCGGCCATACATTAGGATGCGTGACGTTATCCATCGCCTGGGCAAACGCGGTCAACATCGGATCGATCGCGGTAACGCTGTCTTTGTTTGCCGGGAGGTTTACCGTTTCCTGCGATAAGCGGATCTGCTGTTCTTTCGCGGTCAGCCACTGCAAGAACTTAACGGCTTCTTCTTTATTCTTTGACCGGGCATTGACCATGAACGAAGTACCCGCGCCGCCCCATATGCGCATGGGGTACTGTTCGGATACTTTCGGCGGTAACATGACCCCGTATTGCAATGAAGGGTTCATCCCGCGGTAGACATTAACGCCCCAGCTGCCGTTCATGCTGAATCCGACTTTCTCATTCGCGAACGCGCGCTCAGCTTCCTTATTGCCCATCGTCAACATACCGACGGCCAGGATCCCTTCAGCGGTCATCCGTTTAAATAAACTGAACACTTGGACCCACTGCGGATCGGTATACGGGACTTTCCCGCGCAAAGTATCGAAGACTTTCTCTTCGCCCATAATATTAAACGCATAGCTGGACGCGAAACAATCTATCAACCATGTCTCGCCCCAACCGCTGGCAAAACCATCAACGCCCAGTTCTTTTTTTAATCTCTTGCATAACGTGATAAACTCCTCCCAGGTCGCTGGCGGGACGTTAACGCCTAACTTTTTCAAAAGGCTTTTATTGTACACCATCTGAATATTCATAACATCCAAGGGAATGCCGTAGACCCCGTATTCAATACCGTACGGATTATCCGCGGCGAATTCATTGACGACCAAGGCTTTCGGAAAGAAGACCTTTTTCCACGCGCCGTCATTTTCCTGTAAATACGGCGTCAAGTTCAGTACATGCCCTGCCTTAATAAAAGAAGCAAAAACCTTCTTTTCGCCTAAAATCCCGAAGATATCCGGCAATGCCTGTACTTGCGCGGCAGCCATTACTTTCTGAGAATAGATATCCGATGGCGCATAGAGCTGAAAAACCACTTTGACACCGGTAGCCTGCTCATATTCCGCGGCAAGTTTCTTAAACGACTCTTCCCGGTCAGTCACCCAATGCCAGACAACGACTTTCTTGGCACCACCAGCATTTTCTTGATTTGTTGAAGAACATCCGGAAACGAAAAACACGGCAGAAAGACTGAGAATAGATACGAATGAATAAATCTTACGCATACTCTACTCCTCCCGATTGTGCAGGTTCATCCTGGATATTCAGGACGAATGAAAAATTATTGTACCTTATTTTCGACAAAAAACAACTGAATTCTTTATTCACGGAGCAAAAAAACCGGGACATATCCGCGGATACACACACATCTACAAAAAAGCCTTCTGAACTGCCGGTTGTGCCAGTAAATATTCACAAAGGTAACACTGGTCTTTTGTCTTCCCCGGGAAGCGCATCCCTTTTGCGGTCATATTCTTACGAATCGCGCTTAATCCCCTCCGAAAGACCGTCTGGACAAAACGGTTTCTCCCGGCCCTGGCCAACAACGTCTTAACGGGATCATGACGAATATTCCCGATCGTCAACATCTGAGAATGAAATCCGTACCCGCAGCAGGGTTTTACCGTCCCGTCAGCCATAACGAACAAAACATTCCCCGGCCCCCGGCAGTAATCTTCCTTGAACCATTGCCGGAAATGCCATGGATCGCGTATGTATTCTTTACCGCGCGCGGCGGAAAAAGGGACTTTATAGGTACGAATACAATATGCCTGATTCGTTAAACAGCACGTGCCCCGGCTTAAAGACCCTTTCGAAGAAAGCATCAATCCGTCGGCCACACTTTGTATCCGCGACGCAGTCCGGCGCTCATAGACACCCCAGACATATGCCAAAGAAACAATATCCGGCCTTTGCCATAGACGTACCGCCTCCTCGATAAAAAGGCCGATGTTCGCAACCGGCCCCTTATGAAAATGATCGACACTGACGAAAAAAGAGCCGTCGTAGCCGGCGCGTAATAATCCCTGCAAAACACGGCGCAGATGCAGCCGATCTTTAAACCACTGGGCATTCGTCGTAATAAACGTAAAAGCCATGCCCAATACCCGCGCTTTTTTAACCACCGGATAGAGAAAATCGGTGTGCAAAAAGACTTCCCCGCCGGTAAATCCGACTTTTTCAATATGATGCGATGCGCAATCTTTCAGGAATTTCGTCGCGGATGACACCGGTAAGACCTGCCGCGTCTGAGGCACCGCGCAATGTTCACACCGCAGATTACAGTCGGTCGAAGGCGAAAATAAGACTTCTTCCGGAGAAAAACGCATACTGTATTACCCTACTCCTTTCAAAAGTTACCCTCTGGATAATATCTCCTTGCTCTCGGCAATATCGCCCTGAATAGCCGAAGAAAGTTCTGCTAAGGAACCGAACTTCCGTTCATCACGGATACGCTGTATAAAGAAAACGGTGAGTGTCTGGCCGACGATGTCCCGGGAAAAATCAAAAATATGCACCTCGACACAAACCTGTTTATTTTCAGAGTCAATCGTCGGATTAAACCCGATATTCGCTACCGCGTCGTACGATTTCTTACGGAACAAGACCCGCGCAGCATAAATACCCGTCCGGGGAAGGATCATTGAGGCCGGCACGGAAAGATTCGCCGTCGGAACACCGATAAGCCTGCCAAGCTTCTTTGCGGAAACGACAGTACCGTTTAAAGAAAAGCATCTTCCTAACAACCGGCCGGCCGAAACAACATCTCCTGCCTGTATGTACGCGCGGATCCGGGAACTGCTCACGGTCTCTTTCGTTATCGTCCGCTTACGTAACATTTGAACCGCGCCGCCCCGGGCTTTAAAAAGTTTTCGCAAGAACGGTATGCCATGATACCGGTTCTTCCCGAATTTAAAGTCGTCTCCGACGATCAAATACCGGATATCGATCCGTTTCAATAATGCCGCGATAAATTCTTCACCGGTATATCCGGCAAGCACCGTATCAAAACGGAACACCATGATATACGGACACCCGGCTTGACGAATAAGAGAAACTTTCTCTTTCCAATCGGTAAGCTGAAACCGTTCGGCTTTTTCCAACACGCATTCCGGCGCCGGAAAAAATGTTATGACCAAGGGATACGACCTTTTCCTCCGGGCGAACGCGACCGTTTTCCGGATGATCCACGTATGCCCGCGGTGCACGCCGTCAAAAATCCCGACGGTCGCGACACACGAAAGGCCTTTAACTCCGGAAGGTAACTGTTTGTAAAGAATGTTCATCGATGGCATCCAGGCTATAGGCGTTCTTAATATCAAAAGTCCCTATCGAAAGCCTGCGGATTTTGACAATACAACCGCCGCATATCAGTTTCTCCCCGATATCTTCGGCGAGTTTACGGATATAGGTCCCTTTGGAACATTCAATGACAAAATCGACCATCGGCAGCGCGATACGCTCCACGACGATCTTCTTAATGCATATTTTCCGCGGGGAACGTTCGACGACTTTTCCTTCGCGCGCGATCTCATACAAGCGTTTCCCTTTATACCGTAACGCGCTGACCATCGGCGGGATTTGCTCTATCTCTCCCTCAAAACTCTTCACGGCTGTCATGACCTGCTCTTCAGTGACCAGGACATCCCGCGTTGACAGGATCTTACCGGTGGAATCGCCGCTGTCGGTAACGACTCCCAGCTTCATCGTCGCGCTGTATGTTTTATTGAATTCCTGAAACTTATTGAAATACCGGGTGGCCTTTCCGACAAGGATGATCAATAACCCCGTGGCCATCGGATCCAAAGTCCCGGCATGCCCGACTCTTTTGATCCTGAGTTTCCTCCTGATGCAGTCTACGACATCATGCGACGTGATACCTTCAGGTTTATCGACTAAAATTATGCCGCCTTCCTGCGCGGCCGAAGTCTGCGGAATTTCCATAAGCTGTCATCCTCTCTTGCCGATACTACAGCAACTTTTTTATCGAACGGACCACTTCGCGTTCGACTGCTTTTAATGTTCCTTTTACCGTTGCGCCGCTGGCCGTACAATGCCCGCCGCCGCCGAACATCCGGGCGACTTTATTGACATCCAGCTTCCCTTTTGACCGGAAATTAACCCGGATATCTTTCGAAGGAGTCTCTTTGAATAAAACCAGGACTTCGGCATCTTTCAGTAACCGCAAAAAAGAAAACACCGTTTCAGTCAAGTCCATATTCAACTCCGGCGGCCATTGCTTCGTCTGGAGCCAGGCGATCCTGCCGCCGGCATCCTGCCGTACTTTGCCCATCAGCCTGCCAAGGAAATGAATATCTTTTATCTCATACGCGCTATGGAGCGCGTGATTGATCTTCTGAGGGGAAATATCATACGTCAACAGGTCACTGACAATGCCATGCACCTGCGACGTCGTATTGGAATACGTAAACGATCCCGTATCCGTAACCATGCCGGTATATAAACAAAGCGCGATCTGCTTATCCAGCGACTTCAGCTTCTTACACAACTGATAGACCATCTGGCACGCCGAAGACGCGTTCCCGTCGACCCAATTGACCGTGCCAAAATACGAATTACTCACGTGATGGTCGATATTCAATACGCATGGGGTCCGCGCGATGAACTCCTGTACCGAACCGGTACGAAAAAGATCCGAACAATCAACCGCTATCGCAGCATCGACCTTCAGGGTCACGGCAGTATTGACGATCTGCCGGACACACGGCAAAAACATATAGGAAGAAGGGACTTTATCCTGATTGACCATGACCACTTTCTTCCCCATCTTCTTCAACAAAAGATAGAGCGCGATCTGCGACCCTAAAGCATCGCCCTCCAGGTTCATGTGCGAGGTCACGCTAAAAGAATCATACTTCTGTAATGCCTTAATCAGTTTTTGGATCATTACGCGTGGCCTCCTCTATTTTCTGGTGTATGTAAACGCTATACTCGATCGAATCGTCCAAAAAGAATTCCAATTTGGGGAGAAACTTTAAACGGATCTTCTCTCCTAAACGATGCCGGATAAAACCGGACATTTTTGACAAGACCTGTTTCGCATACGGGATTGCCTTCTTATCTCCATAGACGCTGTAATAGACTTTCGCCAGACTCAAATCCCGGGTCGTCTCTACCCTGAGGATACTGATTATCCCCATGGTCGGATCATCGACTTCCTCCTGAATGACCTCCACAAGTTTTTTACGGATCTCCTGATTCACTCTATCAATGCGTAAGCCCATAATGGTATACCTCCATGCTCAATGAGCGCTGGGTACTTAGTAATTAGTACTTAGTCTAATAAATTCAAGAGATCTGCTGCGTACTAAGGACTAACAACTAAGGACTTATTTCTATTTTCGATTGCGTAGCTTATTATATATTCTCACGGCTTCTTTCTTTTCGTCTTCAACGGTATGAATATAACCGTCAAGTTTGCGATTCAAGAGCCGCGTGAAGATGGTATTATACAGTAAAGCCGGCTCCATTTTAAGTATTTTTAAATCATGGCCGGAAATACCCAGTTTCGCGCCTTTATGATGGACCAGATAATCCTCAATATACTCATGCACGCGTCGATACCTCCCTGAAAAACGCGCATACGCATGTATAAAAACTAAAAACTCCGGGCTCAATCCATGAAGCAGCCGGTAACGCTTGCTTACCGGTGACCGTTTACGCAATGCCCGGACCATCCCATCAACCCGCGACAACGGCTCTAAGACCCGCTGTTGCACCATACTCAGGCCGAAAATACGGCAAAAATCTCCACGCTGACGCACCGTCTGCCGGTATACTAATCCACATACGTATACGAGCCACGATTGAATGTGATGCTGCCGGCTCTGCTCAGACAACCCCGCGTACCAATGAATACTCCGGTCAATATGATCAAAAAGCCTATAGTCCCTGGGAATAAACCGATAGCCCCGGGCAATAAAATCAAGCCCGCATAATCTCTGCACCGTTTGCAGATACCGTTTGGGCGACGATTCGCTCAAAAGCAATGCCAGTTCATCGCGTATGCGATGCGCGTTAATGTACGATAACGCGCGGCTATCGACGGCTTCGGCAATAAGCCGCGCGGTGCGCGGTTCTATCCGGAAATGGAACCGCTCTTTAAAACGTACCGCCCGGAAGATCCGCGTTGGATCGTCCAAAAAACTCCGGTCATGCAATATACGGATACGGCCCTCCTGTAAATCACGCTGCCCGTGATACGGATCGATGACCGTGCCGTAATCATCCTCATTGATACCGACAGCCATGGCGTTGATCGTAAAATCCCTGCGGACCAGATCTTCCTTTAATGAAGCAAACGTCACCTCCGGCAAGCTCCCGCTTCTTTGATACGTTTCTCTGCGGGCCGTGGCAAAATCTATTTTTCCCTGTTCGCTGGCAACCGTCGCCGTACCAAAACGGCGATGACGGACTACCGTGCCCGGTAACCGGGCCGCGACTATTTCCGCCAGCGAGATACCGTCTCCCTCAACGACAAAATCCAAGTCGAAGTTCTCTCTGCCGGTCAAGATGTCCCTGACGATGCCGCCGACCAGATACACTCTGACCTTGTTCTGACGGGCAGCAGCGCCTACCTCTTGGATCAAACGCCGGATATTCTCCGGTAATGTTGCAAGCCTGTTCTTCATTCTCTCTTCCTATCCTCGTAACGTTACGCTCTCGGGTGATATCTTTGATACACCTCGACTAATTTTTTCTTATTCACGTGCGTGTAAATCTGCGTCGTCGATATATCCGCGTGGCCCAGCATCTCCTGAACACTACGCAGATCAGCACCACCCTCTAATAAATGCGTGGCAAAAGAATGCCGCAGGGTATGCGGAGTGACCTGCTTGCGGATCCCCGCCTGCCGCACGGTCGCCGTGATCATCTTCCAAATACTCTGCCGGCTCAACCGCGCGCCGCTTTTATTCAAAAAGACGAAGGGACTCTCTTTTTTCTTCAGTAACAGGCAGCGCACTTCCTGCAGATACCGCTGTAAGAAATGGATCGCCTTATTGCCGACCGGCACGATACGTTCTTTACTGCCTTTACCTTTGACGCGGATAAAGCCGACTTCCAAATTCAGATTGTTGACCAAAAGATTCGCTGTTTCGGACACGCGTAACCCCGCGGCATACATCGTCTCTAATATCGCGCGGTCACGAATGCCCTGCTTTTTATGCAAGTCAGGGCATTCGATAATACGTTTTACTTCCTCCTCATTAAGCACATCCGGGATGCGCTTCCACAATTTGGGAGATTGGATCAATTCAGTGACATTTTCTTTAATAAACCCTTCCCGCGTAAAGAACTTGTACAAAGTCTTAATACAGGAAATCCTGCGGGCTATCGTCGCGGCGCTTAATTTCCGGTCCTTCTCATAAAACATGAACTTCGAAAGCACCTCGCTGTTTGCCGACAGGATGTTCTGGATACCGGCCGCGGCCAAAAAAGAACTATATGCCTGCAGATCATCCTCATATGACTGTATCGTATTCTTCGACAAACCCCGCTCGATCTTTAGATAATCAAAAAAGGACTGTATGTGACTATTCATGGACACCTTCTGTTTTTCTATACAATCGATTCACCCATCGCGTCAAAATTCTCATTTTGACAATTTTGACGAGTTCATCGGGTACTCGTTATACGCATTCATCCCTCTTCGAGGGGTTCTGCTTAACGAGTATAAGGATTATGTATCAATTCTTCACCGATCGACGTTTGCTCTCCATGGCCCGGATACACCTTTGTCGACGCAGGAAGCTTCAATATCTTTTCCTGCAGAGAAGTCAGCAACGCCTGATGATCGGCAAACGTGATATCGGTCCTGCCCACGGTATGATAGAATAAAGTATCTCCGCTGAATAAAATATCCTGTATTAAGAAACACATCCCGCCCGGGCTATGCCCCGGCGTATGGATGCAGCGCAAAGACAACGGGCCGATCGTTAACGTTTGATTATCTTCAAGCGGAATGACCGTGCCGTCATACCGGTATACCGGCGGAAACATAGACGAGAAATTCCGCGACGCGTCGCGCAACATCACTTCATCCTGACGATGGATATATACCGGCGCGTCAAAACAATGATCCGCGCGGATATGATCGAAATGCCCATGGGTATTACAGACCGCGAGGATCTGAAGATCCTGCGCGGCCATGATTTTCCGGATCTTGCCGATATCGTCTCCCGGATCGACCACGATCCCCTGCTTTGTCCGAGAATCCGCGACAAGATAACAATTCGCTTCCAGCGCGCCGACGGCCACTCTCTCGATAATCAGATTTTGCATAGCACTGCCTTTCGTTACCCGGCCTGTTTTACCATCGCTCCTTCGACGCGCAAAATGGCGTACCGATCAGACGGTGGGGCTTCACTCTCTAATTGTTTTTCAGCCATGGTTTCACATTATCATACGGCAACATTTTCTCGACCTTCCGCTGCAACCGTTTTATCTTGTCGATCCAGCGCGCATGATCATTATCACTGGTGTCATGCGACGGGATATAGACATATTCTTTCACGGCCAGCAACGTATCGAACATTTCATTCGTCGCCTGCGTGCCTTCATCATTGAAGAAAAACCGCATTTGGGAGAAATTCCGCAAAGCTTCGTCAATGGCTTTTTTGCTGCGCTTCCAGGAACCGTTATCCTGCAACGACAACACAAGATCATCCAGCCAGCCTCTCAAGAAAACATGATAATCCCGGTAAACCTGCTCGACCGGCACATTCGAATACTCTTTCAGGTTCACGTAGACCGGCGGTTCTTCCGAAGCCTTCTTCTTCCTGATAAATTTTTTTCGGACACCGTAACACCCGGAAAGCCCGACGGTTAAAATCATCACCCCGACAACAGTCTGTACCCATGTTCTTCTCATACGCCTTCTTCTCCTTCACCGATTATTTTAAGAAAAGCAGATTCATCAATAATGGAAATCCGCAAGTCCCGCGCTTTCCGTAATTTTGAACCCGCAGTATCCCCGGCAATAACGATATCGGTATTCTTGCTGACGTTATCCATGACCTCGGCGCCGGCATCCCGGGCTCTTTCCTGGGCCTGCTGACGGCTAAGCCGTGTCAGCGTACCGGTAAAAACGACCTTCTTTCCCCGCAACTCAGCTGCGTTTATCCCGACTTTCTTGGCCTCTTCCTTCATGGAAAGACCGGCCTTTTTAAAGTCACGGATCAGCTGACGGATGTGCTCCTGCTGAAAAAAACCTATGGCCGAATCAGCGGCGATCTCTCCGATATCGCTGACCTGCAAGACTTGTTCTTTCTGTAATGAAAAAAACAGATCGATATGCGTAAAAACCTGGGCCAGGCTCAACGCGGCCTTTTGACCGATATGCCGGATACCTAATCCGAATAAAAACCGATGTAAAGGCTGTGTCTTACTTGCCGCGATCGCCGCGGCCAGCTTGCCGGCTTTTTTTTCAGCAAACAACGGAATAGATAACAACTGCTGCGGCTGCAACGTATAAAGGTCCGCAAGGCTTTTTACCGCATTACGCTGAACCAGTTCTTTAACGACCGATTCTCCCAGGCCTTGTATATCCATTGCCTGCCGGCTGGCAAAATGCAACAAAGACTGCTCTATTTGCGCCGGGCAATCCGGATTAATGCAGCGCAATGCGACTTCTTCCTCATCTCTGAACACGTTACCGTCACAGACCGGGCAATGACGCGGGACAGCGATAACAGATTCCCGCCCGCGGCGCGAATGCTCCATGACTTTAATGATCTTCGGGATAACTTCTCCCGCACGTTCAACAAGGACCTGATCATGTTTGCGTATACCCAATCGTTCTATCTCGTCAAAATTATGCAATGTCGCGCGGCTGATAGTCACGCCGGCACAGGCCACCGGGTTTAACACCGCCACCGGCGTAAGCACCCCGGTCCTGCCGACTTGTATTAAGACATCTTCGACCTCGGTAATGACCTGTTGCCCGGGAAATTTATAGGCAACCGCCCAGCGCGGGCTTTTCATCGTCGTTCCTAAAAGCTGCTGCTGCGCAATGGCATCGACTTTAATGACCATCCCATCGACTTCATACGGAAGGGTATTCCGGGAATCCTGCCATTGCCGGCAAAAAGCGATGACTTCCTGCAGGTCTTTGCAATAACAGCGGGTCTGATTTGCCGCTAATCCCCACTCCTGGATCTTCTTCAAAAACCGGCCTTGAGAAACAAAATCAAAACCGCGGCAGTATCCTAACGAATGCACGAAATATTTCAATCTTCTGCGCCGCACTTCTTCAGGATCAAGCAATTTTAAAGAACCGCTGGCCGCGTTGCGCGGATTCGCAAAAACTTCTTCGCCTTTTTCCCGCTTGGCTTCATTCAACGCCTGAAACTCTTTCTTATCCAGATAGATCTCGGCGCGCACTTCCAACTCCTCCGGGTAGTCATGCAATAAAAGCATCGGAAAACCCCGGATCGTTTTAACGCTCTCGGAAATATCTTCTCCTTGCCGGCCATCCCCGCGCGTCGATCCCAACGTAAACCTGCCTTTTTTGAACAACAACGACGCGCTCACGCCGTCGATCTTTAGTTCGACCATATAGTCTGCCTTGTCGACCCGCTTCAGGAGTTTCTTCTCCCAACTGCGCAATTCATCGATAGAGTAGGTGTTATCCAACGAAAGCATCATCTCGTGAGTAACGACCTTAAATCCGTCTTTGGTGTTCACACTGCCGGAAACCCGCTGGGTCGGAGAATCGCCGGTTCGAAATTGCGGGTACTGCTCTTCCAATAAGGCGAGCTCTTTGACCAAAGCGTCATACTCCTGATCCGTGATCTGCGGATCGCTGAGCACGTAATACCGCCGGTCATGCTCACGGATCTCCTGTTTTAAGGCCTCGATCCGTTGTTGTATTTTTTTCAAACCGTCACTCATCGTCCTTCAGCCAAACGCGCCGCCAAAAATGAAGGCAATCCCGCTGCCAGGATCCTCTCCTGGGCCGCCTGAACATCGTACGGCAGGCGTACCAATTGTACCAAACCGGATATACTATTGTAAATACAACAGCACGCGCGCGGGTCCGAATCCCGCGGTTGCCCCACACTGCCGACATTGATTATATACAGGTTCGCTTTCTTCAGCACGATTTCCCGGTCATCGCATACGGCAAGAGATTTCCCGTCATCGACAAATATCCCGGGCCGGTGCGTATGGGCCACGAAACAAAGAGATATCTCTTCTTCCCGCATTTTTCGAAAAGATCCGCGGGTATCCTCGGGTTCCATCAAATATGAGAACCGTTCCGGATCCCGCCAAGAGCCGTGCGCAAAACCAATGCCGCGGTCGCGATAACAGATCGGCAAGCCAAGCAGAAAATCCCTGACGCTCTCAGAGACCTGTTTCATGGTCCAAAGCAGCGCGGTCTGCGCGTACGCATTAAACCATGACATCGCAAGCATACCGGTCATGCCGGCGTCATGATTACCCAGGACGGCCGGGATCCTTCTCTTTTGAATAAGTTCAACGCATTCAACGGGCTGGGCGGCATACCCGACGATATCTCCCAAACAGAATATCTCGGTAATCGCTTGTTGATCCAGATAGGCCAATACAGATTCTAACGCGGGATAATTGCCATGAATATCGGCAATAAGAGCACGAAGCATCTATTTTTTCTTCAATTCCGCAAGTATGTGATCCAACGTGGTCGATATCTTACGCAAAAGGTCGATCTGCGCATTCTGGATCTTCTCCTGATCAGCCTGGATTTTCTTGGCTTCATTTGCCAATTTCATCATGTCACCGATATCTTTAAAATTCATGGGACTGCCTCCTCTTTTGTCAGAAATCAATGCTGAATCGTAAAAACCGCCTCTTCAACAACCACGGGAATCTCATGCATCGAAATATCCCTGATGTTCTGTCCAAAATATACCTTAACATCAGCAACCATCGCCTGAATATTTTTCTGGGATCCCTGGACCTCAGCTTCAACGGAACACCCATCCGGCAGATTCCGGACCCATCCTGATAGCTTGTATTTTTGTGAGTAATCTTGAAGGGTATATCGGAATCCAACCCCTTGGACACGCCCTTTAAACAAAAAAACATACCGTTTCATTTTGATTGACGGAAAAAAATAATTTAACGCATCAAATCACGGCTGTAACCGTGATTTGATGCTAAATTATTATCGGGATAGTCAGACTTGAACTGACGGCCTCTTGGTCCCGAACCAAGCGCTCTAAACCAACTGAGCTATATCCCGATCTATCTCAAATATCAAAATTCCAGGACATGATATCCCAATACCCCAAAAAGGTTCTTTACGTATGCTGCCGGGTATTCATTAACCTTGAAACAGTCTTGACCAAATAATCAAACTCGATATTTACTTTATCACCCGCGCGTTTATTCGCAAGCATTGTTTCCTGTAAGGTTACCGGGATAACATTCACGGTCATGACCGCCGAACGGATACTATACAATGTTAAACTGACTCCGTCAACCGCAATCGACCCTTTTTCGACTAAATATCTCTGAAAAGGCCGAGGGACGGCAATCGCCATCACGGAATAGTCTTTCTTCCGCAAAAAGCTGCGGACCACACCTACGCTATCAATATGCCCGAGGACCATGTGCCCGCCTAACGGATCAGACAAACGAAGCGCCGGCTCTAGATTCACACGGTCGCGGACTCTCAATAATGAGAGTGCCGTATTTGTTAATGTCGGCGCAGTCGCTTCGACCGATACCCTGTCATTTTGCCGGCTTGCCACGGTCAAACAACACCCGTTGACCGCTAATGAATCTCCCAAAGAAAGAGTATCCGATAATTTCGTCGCGATATGCAAAACCGTTTTCCCTTCCCGCTTCTCTATTTTTTCTACTCTGCCGATATCCTTTATAATACCCGTAAACATGTTCCGTCTTCCTTCATTTCACAACGTATGCTTTAGTTAAAAAACTATATCGTAATAATAAAATATTGCAACGCAATTCTTTCTAATAATTATACCATTCTCTAAGCGTATGGCAACAGGGTATTTTCTTGAACTCTATGTGAGCCAGATAGTTACATTAAAAACCGGCCGTACGAATAAGTCATTTGAACGGACATTCATTTTGTGATATACTTTATTGGTATACCAAATAAACGGGTTAGGTATTAATAATCGTGAAAACATCGAACAAATCTGAGCGTGCGGGCCACCGATCCCAGTCACTAACGCTGATAGAACTGGTTACGGTTTCGCTTATCCTGGCTATCGTTATAAGCCTCACGCTCCCCCGCTACGCAAAGTCGATCGAAAGAAGCAAAGCAAGGGCTGTTTCGAGCGCGCTCAAACTCATTTATAGCGCTCAACAGCGCTATAAACTCGACAACGGAGACTATTTCAGCTGTACCGCGGATTGTCAGCCGAAAGAAGTATACGACGCCTTAGGCATAACGCTGGCGACAAATTACTTTACCTACACGATCGTAAAAACCGGTGACGCTGCCAACCCCGGATTCACGGCAACGGCAAAAAGGAAAAATGAAGGCCCTTGTAAAAGTCAGACGATGACCATTAAAAACGACCGGGGGGCGACTGAAAGCGAAATAACCAAAGGATGTGCGATATGGTGACACGACGGGACCTGCTTCCGGGGACTTTTTTCCTTTCAATACTGCTGGTTTTGTACGCGTCCACCGCGAATGCGGCGCCGAAAGGAAAATCCATCACCTATCTGCCTAATGACGAAGCAATGGATACCCTATCCAAAACATATACCGCGACGAATGAAAAGATACTTTCCGAGATCGTTTGCGCGCAGACGGATGCTTTCCAACTCGCTTCGGATTGCTTATATTGCGTCCGGAATCTAAAAGTACGGTGCAAAGATTGTTGCCTTAACTTTTCGCCTAACCGCTCCGTAAAATGCGCGGATAAAGCATGTTCTCTGCCCGCGCCGTTTGATTACAAAAACTGCTCCTCGTTAAATTGCCCGGCGCAGGATTCAGCGAATCCCTGCTGCACGTACGCGTATGACTGCACGCAACCGGATACCGAGGAACGCAATCCCTGTCAAGAGCAAGCATGTACGACAATGCCCGAAGGCGGGCACTGCGTGCGGGAAAATCCCGCTGATCCGGCGAACGCAAACTGGATATGTACCGAGCAACTCCCCATGAGTACTCCGCCGGCGAAAAGTTGTCCTTCTGCTTCCGTAGCAGACTGCAGCAAATTGGAAACTAAGTTCTTTTACAAGAAACCGACTCCGGGTCCTTGCCCCGCGGCATTGGATCCCAATAGCGAAGGATTGACGTGTTCCACCTATGTTCCCGAGACGGAACTTTACAAATGCTACATGAATTGTATCGCCTATACGACACAACAAAACACCTGCGCGAAATCAGAAAGCTGTTGCAAAAAGAACGTTTGCACCGGCGTGTCCCCGACCGGATACGACAGCAACTGCGATACGACGGCATGCCAGGAACGGGTAAATGCGCCCACCTGCGACGCCTTAGCCGCGGACAGCTGCACCGAGTATATGCACAGCGCCGTCGATTGCCTGCGCAACAATTGCAACTCCTGTTTTAAAGAAGTCGATGAAAGCTTTTCTTACCGGTTCGTCGCCAAAAGCAACGAATCGTATCAGATCTTCTGGCAGCTCGTCGTCGATAATATCGCCGTGGGCACCTATCTTGATAACATCCCGGCGTATCTTTTCACCATGGTCAAAGTCACAGATGCCTATACCGGAAAAGAAGTCCATCACAGTTTACTCCATCAGAAGTACCTCCAAAGCTCTTTTTCGATCTTTTCGGCGACTCCCGTGGGGAAAGACGTATTACAACAAGGCAACACGTATATCGTAAAACTGTATTATTTTATCCCTTCAATAAAAGGTGTTGATTTGAAAGTAAAAGTAAATAGCGCTCAATTAATCGTGGTACGCGTGCGCGAATAAAAAATTGCACACAGGCCTTATACAAGGCCGGAAGGAGGGGGTTTCATGAAAAAAGTATTGGGGGTATTCGCGATCCTTCTCTGCATAACGACAATCGCATCAGTATACGTATTTGCAGAGACAAAAACCGGACCGACGGTAACGATCGGCGAAGTACAGGGGCTTAACGAAGCCGTCTTGGCACCGACTAAATTTCCGGAATTCTTTAAGACCGACGGGGACAACCCCGGATGCACCGAACCGCTGAAGAAAATGTATCCTGCAGGACTCAGCGGCGCGCCGGTATGGACAAAACCCGGATTGACCGGCGTTTCTAATCCGGTCCAGTTCGAAGTAATCCCGGAATTAAGCTTGACGGTAACGGTCCCTGAGGCAAACCGGACAAATTCGAATCTATTGGTCACCTGGACTGTCCGCGTTGAAGGCTATATGCCCGGTGCTGTGCGACTCTGGCCGCAAATATGCTCTCCGTTCCATGGAGTTTCGTATCAGAAATTCGGTGCCGGGAACGTGACCACGCAACTGTATGTCAATGGCGAGAAAAAAGGGCAAGATGCGGTCATTACCATTCCTGACGGCGGTAACGACAACTCAGAGAATAAAGGAGTCATCGTTTCGCCACAGCCCAGTGACCCGACGATTTCCGGAAGCTTTCTGATAAAGAAAGACGAATTTCCCGACGGGAAATTACCCGCGTCGATCAAAATCGAAGTGAAATGGTATAACGACACCTCGATGAAGATCGTAACGCCGGCGAATCAGCGTATCTTAACGGCAATGCTCGTACCACAGAGCTAAAAGAAAGTTCGTATGCGAAGACCGAAACAGCGCCACGCGTTCACGTTAATCGAGATCTTGATCTTCTCGGCAATACTGGGAATGTTCCTGGTATCGTTAAGCGCATTGCTGTTGACCGGTAAGTTCTTTCAAAAAAATGCCGAGCAGCGTTCGATCGCGATGAGCGTTGTTTCAATGAAAATGGAAGAATATCTGGCCAAATCATATGCCGGTCTGCAGGAGACAACCGTTCCGCTGACCGGCGTTGAGAATGGGATCGCTTGGACCGTCTGGGTTGAGAAAAAAGAAGAATGCCCCAACGGTTGCAAAGTCGAATCGGCCACCCGTATTCCGTATAAAGTCATTACGGTTACGGCATCCTATGATGATCTAAGCTCTCGGGGGAAGAAACAAAAAAAAGAAGTGCGCTTAGTGAATATGGTACCGTATCCGTATATCCACATAGCCTCGTATGTTTCTTCTCCCGAAACGCTTCCGGTCCCGCCGACAGTACCTTTTAACAATAACGGGATAGTCACCAAAAAGCCTTTTTATGATGTCGGCCTTAATTATGACCAGCTCCTTCCTCTCTTAATGAAAAAAGGATACGTTGACGAGAGTCTTCATGTTCCGCCATCCTTCAACACGCTTGACGACGAATTTAAAAGTTGGTTTGCTGTCACGACGTACGATACCGAGGGGATACCTCAAACGTCGTATACCTTAACGGATGCTCAATTCACGGCGATTGAAAACATCTTAAAAGATACCCGCAATCCGACGAATCCGATTAATTTTCAAAACATTCAAAATGCCGCTCTGACCATAAACTATCCGGTCGGCAAACATCTATTGATCGTCTATAATATCTCGACAAAAATAAATACGTTCACAAATATTCAATCGAACAATACGATTTTAACCGGTATTTTTATTAATGGCGTCAACATCAGCGTTATTACCCGTACGCCGATCGTATTACAACCGCTCATCAGCAATGTCGTCGGCGTCGACTTGCAGGACTTGGCGGCAAAAGGGATCATTCCGTCAAATAACGGGACGTATCTGGTAGAATTGCGATGGAACAAAGATACGCCGTCCGGAGTCATTACTGCCCCGGAATATAACTTCATGATCCTGGCAGTCGAAGAAATAGGAACAGGCGGTTAGCGACGTGAAAAAAAGACGATCCGGAAAAAGTTTAACGCTGGTCGAATTGCTCTTAGGGATCATTCTGATGGCGTCGGCATTCTTGACGTTGACGACGATCTCTATCTTCTTCATCAACCATACCTCGATAAACGAAGACCGCGCCCATATCCATCTCATGATTAATTACGCGTTTGAAGACATGAAGCTGCGCTGTATCAGCGCCCGGAAACTGGCCGATTCCAGCGTATTCGCCAGTACCGGCACGTCTCTGCCCGAATTTACCTTCGAAGGAGAAAAAGACATGTACGCGATAACCCCTGAAGACAACAGCGACAATATCTGGTACGCGTATCGTATCGACAAAGACAACAATCTTGTGCTTGAAGAGAAACCGACGGCCCTCGACGCGGCGACAAAAAAGGAAATACTCATTGACAAGAAATATAAACCGGCAATACAATTTGAATATATACCCGGGACTGAGCCAAATTTTTTAAAGGTAACGATCTCGGCGGAAGGCAAAAAACTCGACAATAAAGCGGCCTCGGACCGGATAACCAAATCCGACGGGATCCGGTTCTGGTTCATAAACGTAGTATTATGATCATCGTACTTTCATCAATCCTGGTCTCCTTGTTGCTGATCTGTACGGCATTTGTCTCATTTATGCCGAACATGTACACGCTATTGGAAAAAGACCTCATGCGGCGGGTACAGAATAACGCCGAGCTCTATGGGCTCAAATACAGCCAGATCGCCTACCGTGCAAAAAATCTCTCTACCGGGAACAAAAAGACCCTGGATATCGGCTACGCGAAAAAACAAGGCAATACCGAGATCGACACGGTCACTCTTGACATATCCATGCCGGCAAACGACAGCCTCGACGTAAAAGTAAATTATAATCTAAAGAAGTAATCCCCCGGCGGCATTCCTCTTACCGGATCATTCGCGTAAAGAAATCTCCCTTTAAAAGGCATTCATGGTATTCTTCCTCCGCGTTCGAATCCGCGGTGATCCCTCCCCCGACGCCGAATTCTCCGCGCCCGCCCTCCAGTAATGCCGTGCGGATCGCCACATTGAACGTCGCGCAGCCATCCGGCCGGATCATACCGATACTGCCGCAATACACCCGGCGAGGGACATGCTCTAAATCCGCGAGAATACGCATTGCCCGTAACTTCGGCGTGCCCGTTATCGAACCGCACGGAAAGAGTGCTCTGAACAACCCGTAATACGGGACACTTCTCCTTATTGAAGCACGTACCTGTGAAACCATCTGAAATAATGTCCGGTATTTTTCAACCGTAAACAATGAGTCTACCTTGACGGAATAGGGCCGCGCGATTCTTGACAGATCATTTCTTACCAAATCAACGATCATCAAGTTCTCTGCCCGGTTTTTTCCATCGGTATGCAAGGCGTTCCTTAACCGCTTGTCCTGCCGGGCAAACGTACCGCGAGACATCGTTCCTTTCATCGGTCGGCACACAATACGATCGCCTGTTTTCTTAAAGAACAACTCCGGCGAGAAAGAAAGTATGGTAGCTTTCGGGGTCTTCACGTACGCGCCGTAGGGGACCGGCTGCCGTAACCACAATCGACGGAATAAATAAAAAGGATCGGCAGAAACCCGAAAACGGTATTGCATACAGAAATTCGCCTGATAGATGTCCCCTTCCCGGATATACTCTTGAATACGATGGATACACCGATAATAGTCCTGTTTTGACCGTGACAAGCATACGCTTGAGATCCCGGTTTTTTTGAGCTCATCATCCCCGACCGTGAAAATACTCCGCCGGTCGAATACCCGTGGCTTTTTAAAAACGCCAAAATACAGTAAAGGGAATCCCGCGGCCGGGGACTGTTTAAAATATCCGTCAAAAGCGTATCCTAACTCATAGCTCAGGAAGCCGGCCAAATAATACCGGCGGGAATACTTTTGGATCCTCCGAAAAGCCCGAACGACTTCAGCGGGCGTATCGGCCTGAATGACCTCATACGGATCGGTAAAAAAAGGAACCCCCTTCACGCCGCCTTCAAAAGCAAACAAAAAGACCGATTCATGATCATTCACGAGCCGCGCTACACTATTGCTATTCATAATTGTAGCATTATACCCCAAAATTCGTGTTCGGCGTACATGAAGAATGACCCGATGAGCGCCACCGTTTTGCGAGGCACCCTATAGTTATTCGGATACGGGACCCGGGTTGAAACCGCAAGGATTTCTGCTTTAGGGGATCAAGATAAGGAAAGCGGCAAGAAAACAAACATCGTGAGCATGTTCGGAGGTGTCCGGCAATCCTGATAACAAAAGGAGCCGAATCGTGCGATTCGGCTCCTTGAACTCTCAAAAAAAAGAAGATCGCTTACATCCCGGCACCGCCACCGCCGCCTAACGTGCTGATCTTAAAGAGCGGCAAGAAGATCGATAAAACGATCACCCCGACAATTCCTCCCATGAAAACGATCATCAAAGGCTCAAACATAGTCGTAAATCGCTCGGTCCTCGTCGCCAACTCAGCCTGGTAATGTTTGGCGACTTTACTGAACATTTCGGATAAATTTCCCGCTTCCTCACCAATATGGATCATTTCAACTAACAACGGAGGGAAAAAATGGAAATAATTCAACTCATCGGAAAGCAATTTCCCCGCCCGGACCTTATCTTTTACCGAATCGATCATCGCCGCAATATGAACATTGCCGACACTGGACGAAGTAACCTCCAAGCTGTAAATGATCGGGACTCCGCTATGCATAAGAATCGACATGACCGACGAGAACCGTTCCAAACAGGCGGTAATAAAAAAATCCTTGAAAAGCGGCACGGATAATTTCGCTTTATCCAATACCGCGCGTCCTTCCTTGGTCTTAAAATACTGGTACAAAACATATCCGAGTCCGACCGCAGCCGCCGCCACAACAACAAAATAATTCTTTATGATCGACGCGATCAAAAACAACATCTTCGTTATAAAAGGCAGCTCCATATTGAACTGATCAAAAATCGATTTAAACTTCGGCATGATAAAACCAATGAAGAACCCGACGACACCGATGGCGACCAAAAACAGGATCGCCGGATACATCATCGCAGTGGTAATTTTATTCATAAAAGCAATCCGCTCTTCAAGATAGGACGACAATTTATCCATAACTTCGCCTAAATTACCGCTGGCCTCGCCGGTTTGAATAAGCCCCTTCCAAAGGGGCGAAAATGCCGCCGGGTACCGCACGACCGATTCACTAAACGACAAACCGCCCTCAATGTCTTTTCGTATTTTGAGTAATAAAACAGAAAACTGTTTACTTTCCGACTGGCAAGAAATGATCTCCAAACTTTTCAACAAGGGGACTCCGCTATTCAACAGCGTCGCGACTTGTTTGGCAAAAAGAGCTAAATCCATCAGTTTGATGCCGTAATGAGTAAACCGCTGTCCCCGACGAGCAGCGGGAGCAGATCCACCGCCGACATCGCGGGCTGGACCGGCACTGCCGGTATCCTCTTCGACTTTTACGACAAACAGGCCTTTTGCCCGAAGGCGCGCGATCAATTCCTCATGGTTCGGCGCGTCTTCTGCGCCACGCACAACCGCGGCATTCTTATCTTTTGCGATGTATTTATATCTCATCTAAACCCTCCTCTATTAACAGGTAACCGTCAAGATCTCCTCAATCGACGTAAGCCCTTCTTCAACTTTCTTTAACCCGCTTTCCAGCAACGTGCGAGATCCCTTTTCCTTTGCCAGAGCCGTGATCTCCTGCGCGCTCTTTTTCTTAAAAATACATTCCCGGATCTCATCATCGACAATAATAACTTCCGATATGACCATCCGGCCCGAATACCCCAGATACTTGCATTTCTCGCAGCCTTTAGCGGCGTACACAATATTCGTGTTCAATTTAAACTTCCATGGATTCTTTTCCGGCACAAGCTCCACGGCCTCTTTACAGGCCGGGCACAGTTTTCTGATGAGCCGCTGGGCAACGATCAATCGCAGCGATACTGCCACTAAATATTCCGGCAGGCCGATATCCATTAAACGTACGATACAGGCGATGGCATCGTTCGTATGCAACGTTGAAAGGACCAAGTGCCCGGTCAACGATGCGCGCACGCAGATCTCGGCAGTCTCCAAATCACGGACCTCACCCACGAGCATGATATCAGGGTCCTGGCGCAAGAAACTCCTCAATGCGCTCGCGAACGTAAGCCCGATCTCCGGCCGGACCTGGACCTGATTGATCCCGTCTAATTTGTATTCCACCGGGTCTTCAACCGTCAAAATATTGACGGTCGGAGACCGCAACTCATTCAAGATGGCATACAAAGTCGTCGATTTCCCGCTTCCTGTCGGCCCGGTCAAGAATATCAGACCATAGGGAGCATCGATCCCTTTACGGATCAGCTTTAATTCCTCATTACTGAAACCCAATTGCGGCAGGTCCAAGGGTACCCGGGATTTATCCAGGATCCTTAAAACTGCTTTCTCTCCGTATATCGTGGGAATAGTCGATACCCGCAAATCGATGACTTTATCGCCGACCGCCACGGTAAACCCCCCATCCTGCGGTAACCGCCGTTCAGCGATATCCATCTTAGAAAGGATCTTAACGCGCGAAATGATCGCCAAGAGCATCTGCTTCGATGGCGGCGGCATCTCATAGAGAATACCGTCGATCCTATACCGTAACGCAATGCGTTCCCGGTGAGGCTCGATATGAATATCCGATGCGCGCTCTTTAATAGCTTCCCTGAGCACTAAATCGACGAGTTTTACGACAGGCGCTTCTTCAGCCTTTAAAATAAGTTTATCAAGGCTCAACTCCTGCAGCTTTTCATCATGCGAAACGGATTCACTCGTATAATCATACGAAGCCTCAATCGCGCTGTTGAAGAGCTTACTCTCGCCGTAGAATTCTTCTATTGCCTGCAATAACTCTTTCTTGCTGGCGATCACCGGATTTATTTCGCAACCGCTTATTTTTTTCAGATTATCGATCAGGATCAAATCGAGAGGGTCGGCTAACGCGACGGTCAAAGAATTCAGATTACGCGAAAGCGGCAAAATGCTGTTCTTTAACGCGTAATCGTGCGTAACGATCTTCTCAAGCTCCTGATTGGCGGTCGGACGCAAACCCCCGGTGCTTAAATTCGCGTAGGGTATATTTAACTGCTTACTGAGCGATTCCGCGATCTGGACTTCAGAAGCGAATCCCAGCTGGACAAGGATATCTCCCAGTGTTCCGCCCTTTTCTCGTTGTTTCTGGAGAGATTTATCCAGCTGTTCATTCGTAATGATATTCTGCTCAATAAGGATCTGCCCTAATCTCTTCACGATCTATTCATGTGTTTAATTCTCTTCATACCGATCCAGCATATTCTTCATAGCTGAGATCTTCGACGATGCCCGGGCCTGTCTCCTGAAATCGCGCGTACCGACGTTTGCCAGGCTTTTTCCGTCATCAACGATCCGCGGAGTAATGAACACCAGCATCTCACGGTCTTCAGTACTGTTGTCCTTGTTTCGAAACGCCGCGCCGACGAAAGGAATATCGCCAAGCACGGGGATCTTATCTTTAGACTTGGTCTCCGACTTCGAGATGAGTCCGCCGATCAACAATGTTTCTCCATTCTGTAAGCGCAAGACACTCTTTGTCTGGCGGCCTGAAGGGTTCTTTAAGTTACCCCCGGTCAAACCTGTCTGCGCCAGCCCGCTATCGACTAAGTCGCGGACACTGGCTTCCACGTATAACGTAATTTCCTGCGTGTCAGGATTAACTTGAGGCGTAACGCGTAATACCGTACCGACTTCTTCTCTTAAAACACCCGTCGTCGTACCGGTACTCGTAGCGGTACTTGTCAAACCGGTCACCGCGTTCGTGACGATCTTTAATTCCGCGGTCTCATTAGACAACGTGAGGATTTTCGGCCGTGCGACTATCTTCGTCTTGGTATTGCTCTTCAAAAACTGCATGGCCACTATGGGATTCGTTCCATCGCCCAGTCTAAACGTCCCGGCAGTCAAAGCCGGCTTGATGGAACGATCGGTGTCGGAATCAAGGCTATCCAAATGCTTGGCAAACGGGAACCGGGACTTAAACGTTCCCGGAGTATAACTTGCCGTTAACCCGTTACCATTGCCATAGGTAAACCCTAACTTATCGGATATGTTTTTATCGACGTCAAGTATCTCGACTTCGATCAACACCTTCGGGGTTGCCCTGTCCAACTGCGCGATAACACTATCGATCGTCGCGAATTGATACGGGCGATCCGTAACAATCAGCGCGTTCATACGTGATTCTTCCGTCACTTTCCCGTCCTTAGTCAATACCTTTTCAAGGATCTTCTTCAACCCTCCGCTATCTTCGGAATCGCTGCTGCCTTGAGAAGTGGAAGAATTCGTGTTCGTATTCGTCAAAACGTTCGTTCCTGAACCGCTGCTGCTGCTGTTTGACTCCGCCGTCTTATTCTTGATCTCCGAATCCAAACGCGATGATTTAATACGGGCGTATTTAAGATAATACACCTTCGTCATCAATTGTATGTCCGGGGCATCCGGCGCTTTATCCTTTACGACGAAAATATTGCTTGTCGGATAAAATTCATACGTCAGCTTATTGGCCGAAAAAAGCGTTGTCAACGCTTCGTCTAACGGCACATTGTCCAAATACAGCGTTACCTTCTGCGCCTTTACTGATTCCGCCGGAACAAAATTAAGCCCGGTTTTCTTTGAAAGCAGCTTAAGCACATCGGCAAGCTTTGCCCCATCCAACTCCATCGATATGACACTGGTCTCGGATGAGAGCAAATATTTACCGAAATTATTATCGGTTGTCGACGCCTCTACGCACGCGGCATAGAGCGTACATACACCGACGAGAAGACCAATAAGACATCTCTGCAATAACTGACGCGCGCACATATGATAAAGATACATCAGACACCTCCTTTTTCTCTATTTAGTTATCTTTGGACAGAATATACTTCTTTCCCTTATATGAAATGGTTACTTTCCCCTTTTGAATATCCAATATCTGAGCGTTAATATCTTTGATCGTATCGCCCTTACTGTATACCTGGCCATTAACGATTATCGCCGCAAAGGCCGTATTCCACACGATCCCTTCCAATGCGATCTTATTGATCTCAGTCATGACATCGCCGTAATTGTCTTCGACAACCGCGGGTTTCTCTATAGAAACCGCCTTTTCCGGGATACGCGATTTAAAAGGGTCATTTTCTGCGGCATAACCCGCTTGAACGACAGAGAGTATTGCAAACGTTATTACCGGTACTATGTGTCTTGTTCGTATTCGCATCGGTATACTCCTCTATTTTTTCGCAAAACCAGCTATCTTAATCTCTATATTCAAACCTTTTTCTTCCTTCTTACCACTGAGTATCGTGACGTTTAAAGATTCCAATTGAATCGGCGTATCGCCTTTTTCAAGGAGCCCCATAAAACGGACAAGCTGCCCATAGTCTCCACGGGTAGATAAAAGGACTTCCATTTTTTTATACGTGGTAAACTGAATTTCCGCCCCCGGCTTCAACGAAATTAATTTTAACGACGATTGTTTGACCATTTGTTCGACAATATCCTTCAATTCAAAAAAATCGTTTCCTAACAGCTGGTCGATCGTCTCTTTCAGTTTTTTCTCGGCCGTATCGATTTTAAGGGTTATCTTCTGTTGCTCTTCATACGATTTCTGCTTAGCCTCCAAATGTTCGCGCTCGACTTCCCAGCCCCCCCAGATGCTCTTGGCAATAAGCCCGGAAACGATCAAACAAACGACAACAATGATCTGGCCCTTGTACTTCTGCAAAGGGACAAGCACCTCTTTAACCCGGTCTTGATATTGTTTTGGAATAAAATCCATAGTCTATTCTCCAACACCCCGGATCTGAAAAGATAAGATCTCTTCGCCGGTCACTTCTTTCTTCCGCTCCTTATAAACTATCTTGATCTCGTTTAAAACATAGTCACTCTTTGACTTTTTCATCCGCCCGATAAACTCATCCAAACTCCGCATTTCACGCTCTTCATCACCAAAATAGATCTGCCCGATTATCTCAACAGTATACCGGTGGCTTAACTTGTCCTTACTTAAATTTAAATTGTTCAACCACATCCCCTCCGCCATCAACCCGGGGATGTCGCCAAAAAGAGTGGACATCTTTCTCTTCTTCTTAATAGAATTCAATTGCGTCTCAATCTCCTGTATAGATTTTGTCAGTGCCGCATATTTCTTATCGAGCGCGGCAGCTGAGTCCTTTGATACTTCCTGCATGCGCAATTGAGGAGAGAACGCCGATTTCTTTTGATTGACAAACATAATGGTCCCGCCGATTATCGCGGCACTCAGCCCGGCCGCCAAAAAAATCATCGGCATTTGCAGCTGCCCCGTCGCGTCAAAAACACTGGGCTCGCTCATGCCCGTCATCGAAGCGGCCGTCGACCGCTTCGACAGAAAATCGATGTTAAACGGCGAGACATTCGTATCCCGTAACGCCACGCTATAGGCCTTGATCCCCCGGACATTCGTCGCCCCTTCGGCAGCCAACATCCGGCTGACAGAAACCGCTTCAAACGGCACGGAAAAATCTTTATTCAACGCCAAGATGGATTCCTTATACAAGTCATCACAAACGACAAAGACCATCTCCAACGCTTTATCGCGAAACTCCCGGTTATAATAATTCAAAGACATCGAAAGTTCTTCTTTCAACTTCATGTAGTCGATACTACTGGTCCCTGCAGCCCCGGCGGCGCCGTCGGTAACGTTGACCTTTATGTTTCGGCTAAACAACGGAATATCTTCGCAAAAGATAATATTTGCTTCCGCGGCGGAAAAATCGAATATCGCATAGCGTTTCACTTTTTTTAACGAATTTTGTATGGCCCGGTCACTCGCGAGTACCCGCTGTAACGACACGAAAGAAGGTTCCAGTCCGTGAACGGTAAGGCCCAACGATTCTACCGTTTTAACGATACTATCGACAAAAACTTTACGAACGCTCACAAAAGAGACTAAGAGCCTTTTAGCTTGCGGCACTCTCTTTTGTTTCCATTCATAATATACATCCTCTATTTTAAACGGAATATGGTGGGCGATCTCATACTTTAAAGACCCGGCAAGTTCCTGCGCGCTCATCAACGGGACTTCGACCATACGAAAGAGCACGTTCGTATCGGATATACTGATATACGCATCGGTCGTTGTGGCCCCTATATCTTTAACCCCTTTGCGTATCAATGCGTCCAAACCGCCGAGCTCGTCTAATTCCGAGACCGGATTCTTCTTCGGTATTGATGAAAAATCCAAAATCGTCGAGCCTTTGACCTTCTTATTGTCAACCTCAGCAAGACAAACCGACTCGCGGCTGATATAAATTCCCAGAAATCTACTTTTGTTCATTCTCCTCTAAAGGGTTTTCAAACTTCTTGCCTTTGAGCCATGAATCGATCTCCGTCTTGTCGAATCTCCAGACCTTACCGATCTTGATGCCGGTAATCCGCCGTTTATGCAGCCAATTATAGATTGTCTGCGTGCTCAAATTCAAATACTGCGCGACATCATCAACACTCATCAACGCACGCGGCGCGAATGCCTCATTTCTGACTTTGCGGTACTTTCCTTTTTTCTCTTCTTCTTTTTTTTCTTCGAAATCTTCTTTTTTCATATACATCCCCACTTTACTATAGTTTGCTTTAACATTTTATATCTATTTATAAAATGCTCGCATTTATAATTAAAGTATATATTCATTTAATTGTCAAGATATTTTAACTACATTTTTCTCACTTTTTTCATATATGGTATATACTAACAAGATAATACAATATGTTGGGTTACAATATATTGGACATATATTATTTATACCACAATCTTCTTAAGAAATAAAGCACTATATTCATAATTAATCTATATAATCACCTTAATTAACAATGATTTGACTTTAATTTGTTTAAATGATAGAATCTAAATTGAAAGATACGTTAAATATAGGTGTTTATGTATAAAATATTAAATATTATAGAAGAAAGCGACAAAGTTAAAGACACCATAAAAATCATACTTGCCAATTATGGGATCGATGTTGACTCTATTATTATAGAACGCCCTGATAATATCTCTTCATTTATTGAGAAGGGCCTTATCGTAAAAATCATATCCGCTCAATTCAAACGGATGTCACTTCTGACTAAAATCGGGTTACTTTCAAAGCTCAGCACGGAAATAAACCCAAAATTAAGGGCCAAAGGCTACACTCCTGATGAGTTTTATTCGGTTTTAGAGCCTATGGAAAAGCTGAATGAACTCACCGATAGTAAAACCGTTATAAACATAGAAAGGGAGTAACGTATGTTTTTTTCAAGAATTGACCGAAAAAGCAGGAAGAGTATGTATTTTTCTCTCTTTAAGAAGAAGAATCAAAATTCGAAGCCAAAATTACTGGAAAAGGAATATTCTCTCTATATCGCGCGGTTCATCTCCCTCAATTAGCTATATCTCTTTGGCTATCCTATAGTTACCTAATTGAGCGTAAAGGTTCCAAAGGAAGGTTCATCTGATTCCTGGGAATGTTCTTTCCCGCTTGATGAATTCTCAACCGTATGCAGTAAGAAATATGAGGGGCTTTGATAGCAAACAGGACAAAATCGCTTTGGCACATAAAACGTAGTGTACCCGCAAACCTGACAAAGCGCGAATTCCCTGATCTTCGCGTAGGAATGACCGGACATCATTGTTCGCATTTGTTGTAACAACAAATACCGCTGCTTATCGACCCGCCAGATACGGGTGACAATAGTCAAAGGTTCCGGTTGACGCTCTTCCCGTATTTTACGCATCCAGGCGGAATACCGCTGGTTGATCAAAAGCTCTTCCATCGCCAATAACTTCTCAAGGTTATTCTCAACAACGGCCACATGAATCGTCGCGTGGACCGGCTCCGGCATACTTTCGCCATAGTCTTCAAGCAGCTTCAAACATTCCGCGGCTTGGACCAATTCAGCTTCGGCTAATGTCTCAAACAATGTCGAAAATACCGGCTCGCTACCCCGGGCAGCTGCCTCAGCATACGCACTATAGTACTGAAACCCGGTGACCTTCTCCTGATATATCTGTTTAAGCACTTCTTTCGTTTGCACGGCAGGAGCCGCCCAGCTAAACTTCGACAAGGAGATGAAACAAAACACCAATACGGACACCACAGATTTCTTCATATATTTTTCTCGTCCCGGTTCATTGATCTCACTATCTTGTATCTTCGCATCTGATATTTAAACTATCGCCCCTTTAGATTTCCTGCAACTCATATTCGAGATTTCCCAATCCCCTGGCGGCTGCATACTGCAAATGCTTGGCTCCCCGGACATCGGGATGGACCTGGGCGAAAATATCCTTTCCGGCCTTCTGTATCACGAGATCAAAGCTGGCCTTATCGACAGCAACCGGATCAACCGATGCGAGGATCCCCACATCCTCAACAATCCGCGGGTCGTCCTTTGCGAGACAATCGCACTCTTTCGTGATCTTGATACAAAAATTGAAGAACGCGCAACGCCCTTTCTTGTGACCCAAAACAGCCTGGGCATATTCAATCATTCGCTCCTGGAGCGTATCACGGCCGGAACCCCAGTCAACCTCGATGGCATTATAGTTCGCGCACGCCGCGATGCAACTCGCACAGCCGATACATTTCCGGGTGTCGATGAACGCTTTACGGCTTCCTGGAGCCCCATGGGTGGAACCCGTTGGGCGACGTTCCTCTCCATTATTCATCCACGGGCGTAGCCCGTGGCATTCTGGGGAAGGAAACACGTCTATGGCTTTTACCGGGCAAACCTTCAGACAAGACCCGCAGCCGACGCATTTTTGTTTAATCACAAAAGGCGCGATATCCGAATGCTGCGCCAATTTTCCCTCACGCGTCGCGCACCCCATCCCAACATTCTTCAAAGACCCCCCGAAACCGGTCATAATATGACCTTTGAAATGAGTAACCGCCACAAGCGTATCGCTTTCGTGAAAAAAACGCGCTATTTTTGCCTGTTTAATATAGGGGCCGTTCAATTGGACCGTATAAACCTGCGCCGGCTGCATATCATCAGGGATGAAGACCTGCGCATGAACGGCATCTTCAGTAAACCCATGTTCATAGGCTATCTGTTGATGGTCGACAGAATTCGTCCTTCTTCCCCGGTATAACGTATTCGTATCCGATAAAACCGGCATTGCCCCTCTTTGTATAAGCTCGTCGGCAAGCAACCGGACATATTCCGGCCGTACATACCCGGTATTCCCTTCTTCTCCAAAATGCATCTTGACCGCGACGGTCGTATCTTTCCTGACGACATCAAGGATCCGGCTTTTCTCGATAAGCTTCTGGAATTTCAGGACAATATCCTCGATATGGTCGGACACGTAAACCGGTATAAAAAAAACAGGGTTCTTCATTTCGATCGATCCTTGATTTTCCATGGCCACTGCACGCATGATGAAATCCCGGGAAAAAGTACAAAATCCGCGTTGCCTTTAAAAACCATGGTATGGACATGACAATGCGAAAACAATCGCCGGGCAACCTGTAGCGTCTTCCCGCTCTGCGCGACGTCATCGACGATCAAAAGATTCTTCTTTTTCCCGATACCGGCATTCGTCCGTATGAGCTGCGGTTCTGAAAATATCGGGACATTCTCTTCCGAACGATACGCGATCTGAATAAGCCGGACATCACAGTGCAATCGATACGCGACCAAACAAGCGGGAACAATACCCCCGTTGGCAATACCGATGACCACGTCACAACGAGGAAACGAAAAATCTCTGAGGGCCGCGGTTATCGTTTTAAAACTCAGAGAGGCGACTACGCCGCTCTTGCCTGATGTGCATGCAACCATACTCCCCATCCCCATAAAATCCCTAATCCGGGTAACGCTTGCGCCAGCGAATAAAAGAGAATCCCGCTCTTTCCCGGAACCGGAAATTGAAACAATAAAAATATCACGGTTTTTGCCGCTATACAAACCAAAGGAATCAGATAACTGCGTCTGTAATGAACGACCGCATACACCCCGGCAGTAAACAACAATAATTCTCCGGAAACGGGAAGGATCTTATCCCGGGCCGGATAATGCGTTATTACATGGTTCAACATTGGCGAGCAGAGACCAAGTGCCAGCGCGAACGGCAATCGAAGAAAGATGACCGCGGCCAAAGGCATATAATACAGGGGTAATAAACGCGCTCCCCAGACAACCCCGCCCCAAGAAGAAAGAATACCATGCACCGCAAAAGGAATAAAAACAGACAGACTCAACATCCCGGCAGCCCAAAGGATATCAGAATATACCGGCGCCTTATTCGACAAACAATAACGCATAGATACTTTTCGGTTATTTCTTGATCTTTCCCGACCGGTGCAACGCTTTTTCCATGCGATCTAAAGCTTCTTGAGGGCTCTTTCCTTCCGTGAGATGCTCTGCGCAAAAAGCCGCATACCCCTTCCGGTTCTTGATCTTAAAAACAGTGACTTCATTATTCCCTATCTTCATGATCCCCCCTTTTTAAACAGCGTACGCACAAAAACGTCTCATCGTCGTGCAATCCCCCTGACTGTATTGTACAGGAGAACCCTCACTCTGCAAAAGTGATTTTTCTTATTCCCTATTCGATCTTAAGAACGCGCCACGCTACCCAATCTAAGGGAACGGTCCCCAGGAAATAGGTATGCGCGCTGGTCAAGATCCTTTCCGGGCTTCCCAACAATGACAGCGGAACGGTCACGGTTATCTGACGGGCCTTGCGCTCAATCAATACCGTCGAATGGTCAAGCCGTTTGTCCTGATCAAGGATCTTTGTGAAGAATTCTCCGCACTTGATCTGCAGTTTAGGCATTTTCCCAAACGGCACGTCGTTGCGGTACCCGAACAAATACAAAGAAAAATCCACCTCTTTACCTAACGGCCGCGTCAAACTGATAGTCATGATCAAATGGTCTTTCTCCAAACGGACCGTCCGCTTCTCGATACCGATAAAAGAAGCCCGCTCTTTATCGATCAGTTCTTCAGGCATCGCCACGGGTCCGGGAACAGACGCATGCGCGGACAACGGGACCGTCTCGGTATCCGATTTCAGGACGACTTCATTGAAATCACCGAACAATTCGTTACGTTTAATGAACGAAAGCAGGTATTTCTTCGTAGCGATATATTGAGAACGATGTTTCTTTATCGCGTAATACTTGTTTTTATGCATCTCGGCCGTCAGCGGAAAAACCCGCCAGGAGGCTTCGCCTTCTAAATCATCCGGAGGATACCAATGGCTTTTCGGATGATACCCTCTCGGCTTCGGCCATTGCGGGTAATGTATCAAATAAGGATATAGTTGAACGTGCTGAGAAATCGTGCTGTTCCACAAAGCGACTCTGACAAATAAATAAAGAGCCCGGTGGTCCGTGTTATAATCCGCCGGATGCGACAAAAAGATCTTGGTCGGCCGGAAATTGTTGATAATCGTTTCCAGGTCTTTTAGGATCTCCTCTCCTTTATACGCGGCTCCCGGCCGATACGCGTTCACATACGGCACCGTTCTCGAATGGGTCAATGCGCCTTCCAACGGCGGACGATCTCCCCAATGCGTCCACCAGATATTCAACGTTTTAAAATCAGGATATCCTAAAAAGGCCAATTGATCGCACGATAATCCCAAAAGTTTTGTCGCGGCAAGCGCCTCATCATACCGTACCAGTCCCATCTTCTGAACGGCTTTAGGCATAAGCACCGGCCATTTTCGATACACAAAAAATGACCATTCATTACTATCGCCATGGGTAAAAAAGACTACTTTTACCGGGACATGTTTTCGCACGGCCTCTTGAATAATCCCGGCACATCCTAACACTTCATCGTCAGGATGCGGAGCAAAGATCAAAACCCTGTCTTCCGCGGATATCGTCACCTGAGAATAGTTCCCGATACCGGCTTCATGCTGCGCAAACAGCGCCGAACAAAAAAGAACAGCCCCTACCGTGCATACACAGATTGATTTTCTTATCATTTTATTTTTATATCACAGTGACGATATACCGTCAACGGGAGATAACGCGTTACTGTCCGGTAGCGCAACGCTCGTTACGGTAACCGTACCGAATATCCGGCAACACTACGGATCAGGAGCCGTCCGAAAATACGTTGTATCGACCGCAAACTGATAAAATCTTCCCGGATCAATCGAACCCCCTGTCCCTGCCGTTGCGCTCTGTACACAGACCGTTGTTGTAACAGTTTCTGCAATAATAGAACACCCAGTATGTTCCTATCCGCCGCCGCAGGATATAAATACCGGCCGTTATCCTCTTTAAAAACTGCGGACGTCTCCCGGACAAAAGACATAAAATCCTTTCGTGCCGTCGGATAGGTATCCAGCAGCGTTTTGATAAAGTTTATTATTCGGGCCGCGCATACCAAGGTCATGATCTCATCGCGATGAATATTGTTATCAAAATATGCCGCGCTGCTTCGAAAGAACGCATAATCGGACACCGGGCATCCATACGTTTTCTGCACCGTCGCAAACAACGGGCTCTCAACGACCGGATAAAAGATACTCGGCCCTAATAACACCCGCTCGGCAGCTAACGCCCGCACATCGCCAAGAGCATGCTTCAGCCGCTGCGCGGGAAATCCAACGATATAATGGAGCGTGACCGGAACGTGCGCGCGACTGAGCCGTTCCGCCAAGACGGTCAGACGATGCTTTTGTTCCGTGCGTGCCAAACGCTTACGCATCGCGGCATCGGTGCTGGCGATTGAGAAATCCACATGCGTTAAACCGGCAGCAATCAGTCTCTTCAGCCGTGCCTGTGTCAGGCCCTTGGTCAATAAACCGTTCATGAAAGAGATACGGATGTTTCCGTCGTGCCGGCCGATAATCCCTTCCAGGATAGTATCGAATCCCGGATGCAGATTCATCGTGTCATCTTCAAAATTAAAATGCCTGATCCCTAATCGATAACAGGCTCCGATCTCCTCAAGCACCGCTGCAGCACTACGATACCGGTATGTTTCCTGGATCGCGCAAAAGCGGCAGTGCATGATACACCCGCGGGAGCTCAAAAGCGATGTCGAAAGAACACCCTGATACGTATACTGATCACACGGTATCAATTTTCTATTTAACAACGGTATCGAATCAAGATCTTTGATGATGATGCATTCCGGACTATACCATGTTTTTCCCTGCCGCCGGTAACAAAGTCCGCGGGTACTCAGACGTTTCCCCGTACTCAAGGACGCGCATAAGCCTATCAAAGTGTATTCGGATTCTCCTTTAAGGACAAAATCAACGGACTTGTTTTCCATCAATACCTGCGGATGGACAGTCGCGCCTCTTCCTCCCATGACCACGGCTATCCGCGGATCAACCTGCTTTACCAAAGACGCTACGGCAAGACTTGAGTCAAGGTACGCGGAGAAGTTCGCCGATATCCCGACGATCGAAGGACGGAACGCGCGGATCTCTTCAGTAATGAACTCCGGACTGTACCCGAACCGGTAGTAATGGGAAAACAACCGGAACGGAGAAATATTTTGATGGTAATATTTCTTCAGATATGAGAATTTCTGCGGGAATGGCAGAGTTTGTTTCGAAGATCCTTCTATGCAATTGAGAATACGTACGGTATACCCATGCTGCTCTAATACCGTGCCTAACGATACCAACCCTAGCGGGTAAGAACGCGCCGGCGTGTAGAAAAAATCTTCAACCGGGGGCTGAATCAATAAAACCCGCATGCCTATGGTATCAAATGCGTCATGATGCAGTACCGGTCGACAACTACTTGATCCTTTTCAACGTAGTCATTCCCCTTTGTTCTTTATGACTTTCGTTTTTTCGATATAATCGGAATCTGCGCTTATAATAATCCCCGGCTCGAGGACAAACCCTTCAGAGACTTTCTTCGTCATAGTCGCGTCCGGCAGCCGGGCCATCCCCAGGACCGTTGCGCCGCCTTTGCCGACGACCGCACCGTCAGGCCCGATCGCCACCCTTCCATACCCGTCTTCACCAAAATGCACCGCATGATATATTTCGATATCAATGTTCTTCGCGTGCGTGCGCCAATAATCAGCGGGCACACCCTGTTTACGGCAAAGATGCGACAGAAATCTCTCTTTCTCGGGTAATTGCTCCCAGACTTGCGGTAAAAAGGTAGACGTACCATACGGCGTATACAAAATGACCCCGTCTTCTCCCGGGCGTAACTTCTCCAAGAGATCGTCAGCGGAAGCAAAAACCAACTTTTTTGGTTCAGTCAGAATACTAATCTCGATCTGGATATACCGCAGATCAATCGCTTTGACCGGAGGGAAACGCGGATCCATGGTCGCGGCGGCGATTGCCCGGCTCATAATGTTCTGATACAACGGCTGGTCAAACTCAAACATGCCGATGCACCCGCGCAAACCCGATAGAAAATGATTTAAGGTAACAAAACAAGGACGCTTTTCTTTTAGCGCGGCAGAAAGTTCCGTTGCCTGCGGACTGGGTTTACTGCCGTATTTTAGTTGCCAAAACAAGGCCTGGCGGGCTAAATGCAACAGGTACGCTTTTTCCTGAGGCGTATAACGATCTTCCGCCGCCGAGAGCGGAAGGGAAAGACTCATTGCCAGCGCCAGGACTATCGTACAAAGCCGGATCATAACGCATCAATTATCTTCGTAATACTTTCAGGGCTTTCTCATTATCACCGGTCGAGATGACGATCTTCGCCGGGCTGTCACTGACATAGGTCGTTCCATAAATATACTGGATATTGATCTCTTCTTCGGCCAATTTCACGGCAATATGCTGCAAGACACCGGGCTCATTCTCTACTTCTACCATAAGGACATCTTTCTTTTCCGATACCGCGTATTTTTTCGTCTTAAGCAGTTCTTCCATCAATGCGCATTTATTACTGATCAACATCACATACGCATCATTGGTGTTTTCGCGGGCATATCCGGAGATCGCTTCAATATTAATGCCTTTCTCGGCGATCAACGACGCTATCTCAGCCAACATACCGATCTTATTGGGTATTTTCACCACCAATTCAGGGACCAAACTCACTTTTCTGATCATGATACACCAACTCTCCTTATCTGAATGCCCGGGACTTTAGTTATTTCGTCTCGAAATGTTTCCGAATATATTCATGCAAGAGAGCCGTGGCCTTGTCTTTACATTGACCGCAGACCGTTCCCAGCTTTGTCCGTTCCTGCAATTCAATATACGTCCGTGCTCCTTCCAGCACGGCATGCTCGATCTCATGGTCCGTCACATTCATGCACTGACAAATAAGCCGGGCCTCCTCTTTTTGGATCTTATTTTCCATCCCGTTGCGGCGGTAATAATCGTTAATGGCTTCCCGCAACGCTTTATCGCCTAACACCGAACAATGTATTTTATGTTCGGGTAATCCGCCTAATTGCCGGGCAATATCCTTGGGAGACAGATGAAACGCTTTCTCCAGCGTCATCCCTTTGACTAATTCCGAAAGGATCGACGTACTGGCAATGGCGCTTGCGCACCCATAGGTCTTCCACTGACAGTCGGTAATAATGTTTTTCTGTTTATCGACCTTAATGACTAAAATCATCTGGTCGCCGCACTTAATATTGCCGACCACGCCCCTGCCGTCTGCCTGAAACTGCGCCTCATCAGCCAAGACGTTGCGCGGATGCATAAAATGATCTTTGACTTTTTCGGTATAGACCCATTCCGGTGACGTATTCATGAGGCCCTCCTTGTCTGGAGCCCACAAGGATAAAACCCGTGGGACTTTTTAATTCGCCTTTGTGGGCGACGTCCCGCCCCATTTATTCACGGGCGAAGCCCGTGGTATTCTGGTAACGGGAATAATCGGTCGACATCATGCGGACTTTATCTATGACGCCGGACAGGACTTTCAACACATAATCAATATCTTCTTCCGTGGTATCCCTGCCCAAACTCATGCGGATGGACCCGTGCGCTTTTTCCGCGGGCAATCCGGTCGCCAATAAGACGTGTGACGGGTCCAAAGACCCGGAAGCGCACGCCGAGCCGGTCGAAACGGCGACCCCTTCTAAATCCAAATAAAGCAGTATCGCCTCGCCTTCGGCTCCGTCAAACGAAACGTTGAGTGTCCCGGCAAGGCAAAACTCCGGATGGCCGTTAAAACGTATGTCCGGGATCTTTTGGATGATACCTTCTTTAAGTTTTGCTTTCAACATCAGCAAACGGACTGATTCGCCGGCCATCTCATCGTGACGCAAACTGACCGCTTTTCCTAATCCGATGATACCCAGCGTATTCTCAGTCCCGGCCCGCCGTCCTTTTTCCTGGTGCCCGCCGCGGATAAACGGACAAAAAGGGATCCCTTTTCTTGTGTAGAGCGCGCCGACCCCTTTGGGGCCGTACATTTTATGCGCTGAAAGCGTCAGGAAATCGATCCCCAAAGCTTGCACATCGACCGGCATCTTCCCGACGGCCTGCACCGCATCAGTATGAAACAGCGCTCCGCGGTCATGAACGATCCCGGCGATCGCTTGTATATCCTGGACCGTACCGATCTCATTATTCGCCATCATCACCGAAACTATTCCCGTCCGCGGGCTCAGGATCCTCTTAAGCTGTTCTATATCAATACGTCCGTACGCGTCAACATCCAAATAAGAAACGTCGACTCCCCGGTCCTTAAGACATTGCGACATTTCTAAAATACACGGATGCTCGATGCGCGTGGTAATGATCTGATTCCTCTCTTTCCGGTCGCAAGCGCACTGTTGCGACGGACATGAAATAATAGATAACACCGTGTTGTTTGCCTCAGAACCGCTTCCGACAAAAATTATCTCATCCGGGACCGCATGTAAAAAAGAAGCGACCTGTTCCCGTGCGGATTCAACGGCCTGACGGGCTGCCCGGCCATAACTATGCAAACTGGAAGGATTTCCAAATAGCTTCATCGCTTGCTTCATGGTCTTTTGCACTGCCGGATGTAATGGTGTCGTCGCGTTATGATCTAAGTATACTCGCCGCTTCTTCATAGTGCTCCTCCTCGTTATAGTTAAGCTTGTTGTTCTTATGCCTTCTTGATAGGATTATAGCAAACCGGAAGGATTTTGATAAGTGTTTTCGTAAGGAAGCATATTCAGACTGCTCGATAGTCCTTTCCGCGGACATGCGGCCCGGGCACCATACCGGCATACCGTACTGAACGCTAAAAACGTCTCCCCTAGACCGCCGTGAAAGAATCATCCGAAAGAACCTTCTGAGACGATAACAAAAGCATTACTTTCTGCTGCGCGCGGTAAAAGCGACCTTGATCATTTCGGTCTTCTCTTTAATGTTACGCTGCGCGCGTTGAATATGCTCTAACAATTCCTGGATATCCACGGGTTTGATCAAATAGCTGCACGCGCCGTGCTCAATCGAAGATAGACAACGGGAAAGGTTTGATTGCCCCGTCAGCATGATCACTTCCACCACCACGTTACAGGAATGCACTCTCTTTAAGAATTCTATACCGTCGACTTTCGGCATGACGATGTCGCAAATAACGATCGGGACATTAAGAATCTGCAATTTCTCGAGCCCGTCTTCTCCGTCATCCGCAGTTATTACGGTGAATCCTTTACGCTCCAGCGTATTCTTTAAGAATTCCCTTGAATCCTGCTCATCGTCGATAATCAAGATATTCGTTTTCTCTACGTGTTTCACATGAGATACCCCCTTCTTTTACGTATACAGCGGTTCAAGCTGCCATCCCTTATCCGTTTTAGTTATCCCCCCTTCGGCTCTATCCCGCGGTCCTTACGAAACGCTTCACGCTGGATATCCCCCCCCCCATCCAAAGATTCACAATAAAGAGTATACCCTACAAAACGCTCTTTTTTCAACCCGAAGGCTTCATATATTCTTATAACCAATTGATTAACAATAAGTTAAGTTTTTAAGCGATTCGCCGGAAATAGCGCACAACATATTGTTAACCAATGAGTTAGGTTAAAATCAGCCAACAGACGGATTTTCAACAATATTTGAAAATCGAACAATGAAATGGTATAAATAGCCTTAAGAATTCCAGGAGGTTTTATTCATGCAAATTGACGATGTATTTTATGGATTTTTTAAAGATACGCGGTATACCTATAAGGTCAGCAATGCCCTATCAATGGCTCCGCTGAAAGAGAAAAGCGAAGTGATCAAACAGAAACAATTAAAGTTGCTTGAAGAAATGCCCACGTGTCTATCTCTGCAAAACCATCCAAACATCATCGATGTCTTAGCCTGATATCCTTGCGCTACTCCCGGACCACGGTCCTACCCGTGAGAATCCGGTTTATTCGGCTTAAGGGAATGGTTCTCGATGATCTGCCGGATGGTCTTCTTATGTTCCTCATCGATAGCTAAAAATTCAAGCCGCGTGTCAAAAGTCACGCCATTGATGTTCAAATCCGAACCGACGACTCTTCCCATCAGTTTTACCGGCTCTGTTCTTTCCGGAAGAGAGATCTCCAACAGCAAGCTCGTCCCTAAAGGCATTTGCCTCTCCGTCGCCAGCAAGAATCCCCCGATACTGATGTTCTTGGTATGTCCGAGATTTAGATTCTCAACGACTCCTAATACCCGATATTGGATAACCGCATTGATATTTACCCGGGGGTATTTTCGCCGTTCTTTGCCTGCATACGTCATGATCAATGCCCTCCTTGCTTTGATGGTGGTGAGGCCTCCGCATTCTGCGCCGGCGCAGCCGTATTTATAAAACGCGGGTACAAAATAAGAATGCTGATCCTGCGATTACGCGGGTCAAAAGGATCATCGGCGATAATCGGCCGGGTTGAACCATATCCGGCTACCATCGCTATCCGCGTAGGCGCGACTTTATTTGTCTGTAATTCTTTACGCGCGGAAGAGGCGCGCTCCGTCGAAAGTTCCCAGTTCGTATACTCGGTGTTCGGATAACCGATCGCGTCCGTGTGCCCCTCTATGACGATCTTATTATCAAAACCGCGGAAAGTGCCGCTTAAAGCCCCTAAGATCCTCCGGCCGTCTTTACGCAATTCCGGACTGCCTAAGGTAAACATCACATTGCCCTGAGGGTCAGCGATATCAATACGCACTCCTTCTTCAACCTCGGTAATCGTTATATTATCTTTTAAATCCGCCAGCAGCGCTTCAATGACTTCCATGAGTTTCTTTTTTATTTCCGCAGGAGTGACGATGTTGAGGGCTTCAGGATCAACGGGGATGTTCTGCGTGATCTGGTACGACTTTACCATAAGCGGTTTCTTAAAATGCTGGCTCAGAGGGAAAAAATTATAGGTTTTATAATATCCGGACACCTCCTGCCGTTCCTTCTGTGATTTAGCGACGGTCAACAACCACATGACCAGAAAAAAAGTCATCAACGTTGTCATAAAATCAGCGTACGCGATCTTCCACGACCCGCCATGGAACGGCTCATCCGCGATCTTACTTGCTTTCTTTATGACAATGACCGGCTGTTCCTCTTTTTTCATTTCTGTGCAGATGCTTCTTGAGTCGACGCGGCTGCCGGTTCCTGCGGTTTTGCTTCCGGCTGTTTCGCTGCTTCAGGCCCGGATTGAACAGCCGCCTGACCTCTGCGCGCTTTATCAAGCTCTTCAAACGTAGGCCGCGCCTGGCTGGGAATTGCCCGGCGGGCAAACTCAATAGCTGTGATCGGCGCGGTTCCCGCACGGAACGCGCCCAAGACTATCTTGACCATCCTAAAGTAAATAGTGTCGTCACTGGTCTTATGCTCCAAACTGGTCGCGACCGGGCCGATAAACCCGTAGCACATCAAAATACCTAAAAAGGTCCCCAATAACGCGACGGCGATACTATGGCCGATGACCTGGGGAGGCTGATCGATCTTCATCATCGTCAAGACAACACCCAAGACCGCTGCGACAAGGCCCAACCCCGGCATCGCATCGCCCATTCGCGCGACGCTGTGTGATAACGCCATGCCTTCACGATGCATCGTCTCGATCTCGGTGTCCATCAAAGAATCAAAGTCATTCGGAGAAACGTCTCCGGTTATCACCATCTTCAAATTGTCGCAAATAAACGTCAGAAGTTTTTGATTATGCATGATGGAGCTCCCATAGGCGTTAAAGAACTCGCTCTTATACGGATTATTGATGTCCGCTTCGATGGAAATAACCCCTTCGCGGCGGATCTTCATCACAAGTTGATATAAAAGGACCAAGACATCCAGATATTCTCTCTTCGAGTGCCCGCGGGAAAAAACCACCGAAGGAAACGCCCGAAATACCCCCTGGGTAATATGCACCGGATTGGAAATAATGAACGCGCCGATCGCCACGCCCAAGACGATCATCGCTTCTACCGGCTGAATAAGAATATTCAGGTTACCGCCTTCGATCGCGAATCCAGCGATCACCGAACCAAGAACGACAAATACGCCGATGAAAAAAAACATTGTGTATCCTCTCTTCTTGTTTAAGCCCGCCGCCGGAGATCTTTGTCGGGAATATCCAACCAGAGCTCCGCAGCCGTCGCGAATATTTCTACCTTCTGAGGACGCACCTCCATGATCCCGCCCGAAAGAATGATATACTCCATTACTTTATTTTTATGCAGCCGGATCTTCCCCGGCAACAATTCAGCGAGTAAATGCCCGTGTCCGGGTAAAATGCCGAGCTCTCCTTCACGGCCGTGTACGACCAGTGATTCTACGGCTTCGTTAAAAAAAACCCGCTCGGGAGTCGTAATGACCAGCTGTATTGACTTCATATCCCTTACTGCAATTGTTTAGCTTTCTCGACCGCTTCCTCAATACGTCCGACCATGTAAAACGCCTGTTCAGGCAACGCGTCATATTTACCTTCGACAAGCTCTTTAAAACCGCGGATCGTCTCGGCCAACGGCACGTATTTACCGCTGACACCGGTAAAACGTTCCGCCGCGAAAAAAGGCTGAGAAAAGAAACGCTGGATCTTTCGCGCGCGGGCCACGACTAATTTGTCTTCCTCAGATAATTCATCAACCCCTAAGATCGTTATGATGTCCTGCAGGTCTTTATACCGCTGTAAGATCTTCTGAACCGCGCGCGCGACAAGGTAATGTTCCTCACCGACGATCTGCGCATTCAACATCTTACTTGACGATTCAAGAGGGTCAACCGCCGGATAAATACCTAATTGCGATATTTTCCGGGAAAGAACGATGTAGGCATCCATATGGCCGAACGCGGTGGCCACACCCGGATCGGTCAAATCATCCGCGGGGACATAAATAGCCTGCACGCTGGTAATAGACCCGTTCTTTGTCGAAGTTATCCGTTCCTGCAATTCTCCCATTTCCGTGCCTAAGGTCGGCTGATACCCTACGGCTGACGGCATACGCCCCAATAACGCCGATACTTCGGCACCCGCGAGCACGTACCGGAAAATATTATCCACAAAGAATAACACGTCCTGTCCGGCGACATCCCGGAAATATTCGGCTTGCGTCAAACCGGTTAAGGCCACGCGCAAACGCGCGCCCGGCGGTTCATTCATCTGTCCAAAGACCAATACGGTCTTATCTAAAACATTAGAATGTTCCATCTCGAGGTACAGATCGTTTCCTTCACGCGTACGTTCACCCACGCCGCAGAATACGGATACTCCGCCATGGTGCGTCGCCACATTATGGATCAATTCCATGATGACGACGGTCTTGCCGACGCCGGCACCGCCAAACAGTCCGACTTTGCCGCCTTTTTTAAAAGGAGCAAGCAGGTCTATGACTTTCAATCCGGTCTCGAAAATCTGTAAACGGGTATCCTGGTCCACTAATGCCGGAGCCGGCCGATGGATCGAAAAAACCTCGTCCGATTTAATATCCCCTTTATAATCGATCGGCTCTCCCAAAACGTTCATCAAACGGCCTAAAGAATTCTTTCCCACGGGAACGCTCAACGGTCCGCCGGTATCCTCCACGGACATCCCGCGGTATAAACCCTCCGGAGAGCCGAGAACGATTGCCCGTACGACGCTGTCGCCTAAATGCGAGACGACTTCAAGCGTCAGAGTCACCATTTGTTTTTTACCGCCGATCTCACACTCTTCTTTGATCTTCAACGCATTGAAAATCGACGGAAGCTGACCTTTCGGGAACTCCACATCCACGACCTGACCGAATATCTGAACGACTTTTCCTAACGCCATTACTTCAGCGCCTCCCCTGCGCCGACAATCTCGGTTAATTCACGCGTAATCGTCGCCTGCCGGACGTTATTGATCAAGAGTGTCAACTCTTCAATAAGGTCCTGGGCGTTCTTCGAAGCATTGTCCATCGTCGACATACGCGATGCCAATTCTGAAAAATATGATTCCATGACGATCGAGAACATTTTTGATTTGACATAAAAAGGGATCAGCATATCCAGCATGCTCTTCGGCAATGGTTCAAAGATACAATCCCACAAGCATGACGCATCCACGCTCTTCTGGCAAGAAAAAGGCAACACCCGTTCTTGTACGATCTTCTGCCGAAGGATCGATCTTGACCAGGTATAGATCACATTGACATCCGCTAATCCTTCCGTACAATAGCACGCCATTACGTCATGAGCGATAGACCCGACCGTATGAAAGGGCGCGGTTCCCGCGATATTCACGTACGACTTATACACGCTGTACGTCGACCGCGAAAAATAATCCTGGGCCTTTTTACCGATCACGAAAATATACCATTGCGTCTGGGGCGACTGTTGCAACAAAGACAAAGCCTGATGAATAATGTTATTATTGAATCCTCCGCACAACCCTTTATCCGCGGTAACAATGACCAGCCCTTTTCTATCTGACACGTGCAACTCGCTTAACGGATGTACCACGGGTACGTTCTTTTGCTCCGGATCGTCGGCAGGACAGTACTGCCGGCTGGCAAGCGAAACGATATAACTCTCTAACTTTGCCGAAAAAGAACGCGAATTCCCCAGTTGTCGCTGAGCCTGGGCGAGTTTAACGCTGGCGATCATCTTCATCGCTTTGGTGATCTGCTGGATCGATTTTATCCCGCCGACCTTGATACGTAATTCGCTTAATGACGGCATCGTTACTTAAAGTTCTTTTTAAACTCTTCCAAGGCAGACTGTATTTGCTGGCGTAACGTATCATCGATCGTCTTTTTCTCCCGGATCGCCGCCAACACCTCAGGGAACTTGCTCTCCATAAAAGCGAACAGCTCTTTCTCAAACTGTTTGATCTTACCCAGCGCGACATCGTCCAAAAACCCGTTGATCCCGGCAAAAATGATCAGGACCTGTTTTTCAACCGGCAACGGCTGATATTGATCCTGTTTTAAGACTTCGATCATACATTCGCCGCGGGCTATCTGAGCCTGTGAACTCTTATCCAATTCCGAACTAAACTGCGCGAACGCGGCTAATTCATTATACTGCGCCATATTTAACCGCAATGTCCCGGCGACCTGACGCATCGCTTTGATCTGCGCGTTCCCGCCGACACGGGAAACCGATAAACCGACATCGACCGGAGGCCTGATCCCTGAATAAAACGAACCGCTCTTCAGATAGATCTGCCCATCGGTGATCGAAATAACGTTTGTCGGAATATACGCGGAAATATCTCCGGCCTGCGTTTCAATGATCGGTAATGCGGTCAAAGACCCGCCGCCGTTCTTCTCGGAAAGTTTGCACGCGCGTTCCAAAAGACGGGAATGCAGATAAAAAACATCCCCCGGATACGCTTCACGGCCCGGCGGACGGCGTAACAATAAAGAAATCTGACGGTATGCCTGCGCGTGCTTCGTTAAATCATCGTAAATACACAAGACATCCTTGCCCTGCCACATAAACTCCTCGCCGATGGCGCATCCGGCATAGGGCGCAAGGTATTGCAACGGCGCGGGATCGAACGCGGTCGCCGAGACCACGATCGTATACTCCATAGCGCCGTGAGCGGTCAACGTATCGATGATCTGCGCGATCGTCGACTGTTTCTGACCGATCGCCACGTAAATACAAATCGGGCGTTTCGCTTCATGTTTCTGATTAATGATCGTGTCTATCGCGATGGCTGTTTTTCCGATCTGACGGTCGCCGATGATCAACTCCCGCTGTCCCCGTCCGATGGGAATCATCGAATCGATGGCCTTAATGCCGGTCTGTAGCGGTTCCTGCACCGGCTGACGCTCAATGACCCCGGGAGCGATGATCTCCAGCGGGCGCGTCCGGGCAGCGGATAACGCATTCTTGCCGTCAAGGACCTGGCCGATCGGGCTGATGACTCTTCCCAATAATTCATCCCCGACGGGGATCTCCATGACTCTGCCGGTACGCCGGACTTCATCCGCTTCTTTAATACGGTTCTCTTCGCCGAAAAGGATACAACCGACGCTATCCTGTTCCAGGTTCAAAACCATGCCGAAAACGTTATGCGGCAGCTGGACAAGTTCGCCGTACATGACATTATCTAATCCGTATACCCGGGCAATACCGTCCCCGACCTGTAAAACCGATCCGACTTCCTGCATATGCAGCTGCCCGGCATACTGAGCCAACTGCTGCTTAATGATATTGATCATTTCTTTTGATTCTATCGCCATACTTTATTGTGTGGTTAAAGTGGATTCCAAATTCTTCATAATAGTTTGGCGCATATCCGCCAACTGCCCTCTCAAACTCGTATCGATCACGCGGCTGCCGATACGGATACAAATCCCGGCGATAAGCGTTTTGTCGATATGATATACCGGCGCGATCTGCCTATGGATACCGCTTTGGATCGTCCCAACCATGGCCTGTTTTTCTTGTTCAGTCAGCTCAAACGGGCTATCGATATGTACTTCTTCGATCGAAGACTGCGCCAGATCGATCAACCGCAATTCGCGAATGATCTCCGGCAAGATACTCATCGATCGCCGTTTGATCAACAACGCCAACAACCCCTGGATCTCGCCATGCAACGGATCCTCAAATAACGATGTGATCAATGCCAGCTTCTTCTGATACTCAATAAACGGATGATTCAAAAGCCCTACGAATTCCGGATATTGAACGCAATAACTCCAGACATACTCCAGATGCTGCAACGCTTCCGGAACATGCGCGGCAATGCGATCATAAAAAGCCCGCGCGTAACTACGCGCGACCTGCTGCTGGATCATGAAGGCAACCCTCGCTGGCGCTTTGCCAAAAGATGCTCAAATTCACGGACCGTATCCAGAAAAAGCTTCTCGTGCGTACGACGGTCAACCGACTGCTGCAACATCCGTTCGGTAAGCTCAACGGACAGCACGAATAAATCCGCGGTCATCTCCTGAAAAAGCCGGCTTTCTTCGGTATTTACCTGCTTATGAGCTTTCTGCCGGATATCTTCCGCGTCCTTATACGCCTGGCCGATGATCGACTCCCGCTGTTTGAGACCTTCGGCTTGTGCCTTCTTGATAATATCTTCGGCTTCTTTGTGTATCCTATCAAGATGCACATTATACCCTTCCTCCAACTTTGAGATAACCCATTTCTCGCTCTGTAACATATCGAGGTCTTCTTTGATCTGCTCTTTCCGTCTGCACATCATCGCCGATAACGGCTTCCATGCGATCTGCCACAGCACGACGACCGCGATCAAAAACGTTACTGTCTGGGCTATCAAGAGTGAAAGGTTAATATCTATCATACGTCTCCCTTTTGTTAGTGCAGTGTTAAATTAATTTTCACCGGTATCCTTTCATGGAAAATTAATTTTTACATGCACTTATGCAGCGCACAACTGTCAATAATTCAGGTAACGCTGCATTAGTTAATAAAGTATTTACTGAATGGATTTACAAACAATAAAATAATACCGACAAACAAGGTATACAAGACTAACGATTCGATAAAAGCCAGACCGATCATCAAGATCAATTGGATCTTCGGCGCGGTTTCCGGTTGACGGGCAATGCTTTCAATCGCGCTTTTAATCGCGCTCCCCTGCGCGATACCGCAGCAACTAGCGGCGATTACCAATCCCATCATCGCGACGATGACCGTCCAGGTAAAATAACTGACGCTCTGTACTTGCGCTATTTGACCGGCCTTCGGAATCGCCGCTTCCTCACTCGCAAAAACCATCACACTCTGAAACAACATCAACGCGAGCAGCCCCAAAAGTAGTTTCTTCCCCATAATTCACCTCCGTGTTTATTCGTGTTCTTCTGATTTTACCGCGCCGGCGACATACGCAATCGAAAGCACCAAGAAGATCAACGCCTGTATAAACGAGATCAAAACCCCCAAAAGGATGATAAACGGCCGCAAAATCAGCGGCGCCAACGTCAATCCTTTTTCAATCATGTTAGAACTCATGAAAAAATTCACTTCGAGCAACGCCAGCAAGCCTAATAATATTTCTTTCGAGAAAATATTACAAAAAAGCCTTAAGGCCAACGAGAAAGGCCGGGCGCAATGACTTATGACCTCGATAATAAACATAAGTATCCGGACCGGGAACAGATACCACGGCAAAGGCGGGCCAAAGAAATGAGCAAGATACTTAACCCCATGGGCGCGAAAACCCATCGCGTTATAATACACGAAGACCGCCAAGGCTAACGACAACGTGACATTGAGATTGGCCGTCGGCGACATAAAACCGGGAATCAATCCGATAAGATTAGCCGTTAAGATAAACAAGAATATGCCGACAAACAGCGGATAATACCGGGGAGCATCTTCGCCGATAAATTCGTCAGCCATGTTAAAGATCATGCCCAACAGACCTTCTCCGGCACACTGTAACTTTCCCGGTATGAGTTTTATCGTCCGGCTGATGATCAACGAAGGGATTCCGATCAGTACCCAAACGGCCCAGGACATCAGCAGTGCCGGCGGTATCGACCCTATATGGTACTCTATACTTTCTGGAACGATCGAAGTCATTTTAAAATGGTATATTCTGAACTATCTTTGTACAAAAAACAGACACTCCCCTATAACAAGATAATTATATCCATTCCCCTCAAGAGCGCAACTGTTATTCACAAATTATTGGAGAAATATGCAAAAAGTATTAGACGAACCGGGCAGCAAAGATCTTCGTGCCAGCGCGAAAAGTACTATGAGGTACCCGAGGTTTTATCAGCGGCACTTCGGGATCCCGGATCATTCTGACCGCGCAAAAGAAACGAGCCAACGCGAAGCACCAGGAATATGAATGTAGCTATCACCCCGGCAAGAAAAGCAAGTATACTGACTTTCAATACGACCAAGAAAATATAGAACAACGCGATCATGACCAAAAGCCGCACCGGGAACGTTTTCCAAAACGAAGCTATCGCGAACGGCTTCGTGCCATCGCCCATCTTAGCGACATCCGAATAGATGATGAAAAAATTGACTAAGACGGATAGGCATCCGGAAAAGAACCCGCTAAGAAACGGGACCTGCCGAAAAAACAAGAATACGGCCACGGTGGCCGCCGTGGCCGCGGCAATCCACCTAACGATGTTTTTCTTGGGTATAAACTTCAGCATTGATTTTCTTTATCTGCCTGATGATCTCCCGGAAACCGGCAATGATCCCCATGACGAAAAAGAAGAGCGTTAAATATGGCTGCGTATGCAGCCATTTATCCAGAAAAAAACCGATTGCAAAACCGACCGCCGTCGCGCTGACCAACTGGACTCCGATCAACGACACGCTTGCCAGCGTAGAGATAGTATGCGATTTCTTCATAATAGATATCTATCTCAATGAAATCTCCCCGGGCTAAAGCCCGGGGTTTCTGTATAATCCCTGCTCGGCTATATATGGCAAAATTCTCTTCGACAATTTTGCCAACCTCGCGGGATAATCGTACGCATTCATCCCAGG
>Ga0172371_10000556_pt1 | contig 58033 bp, 50 predicted proteins | sample Lak12m_FD_114543 | JGI IMG/M metagenome (GOLD analysis project Ga0172371, IMG submission 114543) | Freshwater microbial communities from Kabuno Bay, South-Kivu, Congo - kab_022012_12m | ecosystem: Environmental > Aquatic > Freshwater > Lake | place: Democratic Republic of the Congo: South-Kivu... | reverse complement strand
GGCGGCCGAAGCGCACTGGGAGGCGCGATACGTCGTCCTCGGTCGCGCACATAGCGCTGCTATTCGCGCTTCCTGCGTCCTTGTCTGGCGCGTTCCCAGCGCACCTCCGCCGCGAGAAGTCATGTTTCAGCAGCCTGCTAGACTACCGCGAGGGAACGCGCGAAGCCCTCGTGGATGCCGTCGAGCAATGCCTCTCCGGTGAGGGGGCGCACCCGGGCCACTTCGGCGTTCATGTCGGCCAAGGTCGCCTGTAGCGGCGCCAGCGCCCGCAGGTAGGTCCCAGCTGCGTCGCCCCCGGCATTCGCCACGGCCGCGACGGCGTCGGCGGCCAGCAGCCCGCTCTCGAGAGCCGTGCCGATGCCCTCACCGCTGATGGGGAACTGCAACCCGGCCGCGTCGCCCACCAACAGCGTACTGCCGACAGCGGGGACGAAACGGCCGGCAACGAGGTGCTCGAACAGGAGCGCCCGGCTGACGCAGCCGTCACGCCACGCTGGTTCGCGCTCCGCCCATCCCTCGGCGCGCAGCAGCGCCCGGATATCATCGTGGAGGGGCTTCACGCCGGCCCCCTCTAACGTGAAGCCGTCGTCCTTGGGACAGATCCAGACGTTGGGCCGGTATACGCCCCGGGGGAAGACCACGTGCGCCCAGTCGCCGTCCAACGACGGGCTGCCCCGGAAGAACTCCCGGTAAGCGGCCGAGGTGCCGAACTCCGCGTCGGGGAACATGGCTTTGCGCACCGTGGAGTAGGCGCCGTCGGCACCGATCACGAAGCGGCCCCGCGCCGTGACGGATACGCCGCCTTTGCGCACGCTCAGCGTCGAGACACCGCCGTCAACACCGATCCGCTTGACCAAGGCGTCCTCCCACACCTCGACTCCGGCTGCCTGCGCACCGCGCACCATCCAATGGTCGAGATTCTTGCGCCAGGTGATCGGTGTGTCGGAGACAATGCGCCGTTCGCCCACACCCGGCATCCAGAGCCGTAGTCCCCGCATATGGGTGAGCACGACCTCCTCCGGCAGAGGGCCGAACTCCTGAGAGACCAGGCGTTGAGCCAGCCGACCGAGGAGGAGTCCCGAGCAGACCTTCTCCCGCGGGAGCCGCTTCTTCTCGAGGAGCAGCGTGTTGAGCCCACGTTCGGCGCACCGCTTGGCGGCGGCGGCTCCGCCCGGTCCGGCTCCCACCACGACAACGTCACGCATCAGCCTTGTTCCCTTCTTCGGCGCTTGTGGGCGCAGGATCCTTCCTGACGGCCGCGCGGCCCCCGTACGCTCTCTTGACCAGCATGTCGGCCAGCACCTGCGCTTTCGTCTTCTGTTCTCCAGTCTTTGTGATGTTGCGCGTCTGCACCAGGAAGAGCTTATCCGGGCCCACGATGTCCTGATCGAGCGCCCACTCCATGTCCTGCGGCACGCCTTCGTAGTAGTCCTCGACCTTGCCGCAGAGGTCCACCAGATTCGCGAGTTCGTCGTCCGACAGGCAGGCCTGGTTCTGCAGTTCCTCGGGCACATCGATCTGCTCGGTGCCCTTCTCCCCGTACACCACCTGTTTGGTCTTGGGATTGATGATCTTCTCAATCCCACCGGTAAGCTTGTTGACGACGTAGCGATCGGGGCTTACGTCGCCGCCCACGACGCTCTCTCCCAGACCCCAGGTGGCCTCAATAACGATCTTGTTGGGGTCCCCGGTAGTCGGGTGTTTGGTGAACGCCACTCCGGCAGCGCGGGCGTTGACCATCTTGAGCACGGCCACGCCAAGCCCCGGGATCTCAACCGGTTGGCCCTTGACCATGCGCGCTCCCAGCGCCTGGACCGAGAATGCGCTACTCCAGACGCGTATGACGTTGAACACGACTTCGTCGGCGCCGCGGATATTGAGATAGGTCTCGTAGGCGCCGGGAGCACTCACCGTGCCGCTCGAGCGCACCGCAACCGCGACCTCCTTGCCCCCAGCCTGGGCGCACAGCTTACGATAGTTCTCGATGACGAGCTGAGCCATGTCATGGGGCATAAGCTTCGACTCGACGATCTTGCGGAGCTCCCGACTCGCCTCGGCGTACACGCCATACACGCGTAGCTCCTCCGGAGCAAAGCGGGCTACATACTCGCGGATATCGTCGTTCGCCCCCGTCTCACGCATGAAACGCTGGTATGCCGCCAGCGACAGGGCGAAGCCGGGCGGCACTGCCATGCCCGCATGGGTCATCTCGCCCAGGTTGGCGCACTTCTTTCCCACAGCCTCTATGTCGGCGCCACGCAATTCGTTGAACCAGAACAGCCACCTGTCGTCCACCGGCCCCCCGTTCTCGACCCCCGAGAAGGGACGCGGCGCCAGGGTCCGGCGCCGCGCCCCCCGGGGGTCATACCGCCTGTAGTACCTTATGCCGTCTCTCCGTCCAAGATGTAGACGACCCCCTGGTCGCCGTCTACGCGGATGCGCATGCCGGTCTTGATCTTCTTGCTGCCGTCGAAGACGTTCATCACCACCGGGATGCCGTACTCCCGGCCCACGATCGCGGCGTGCGACAGACTGGCGCCGCGGTCTACCACCACCCCTTTGATCATGCCGAACACCGGAGTCCAGCTGGGGTAAGTCGCCGGCGCCACCAAGATCTCACCCTGCTGCAGATCGTTCAGATCGCGCTCGTTCATCACCAGGCGGGCTTTCCCTTCGGCCACGCCCGGTGAACCTGAGACGCCGTACAGGTCGGCCTTCAGCTCCGGCCTGGCCACCGGGAACGACCCGACGACCACCTTCAGCATGATGGAGTCGTTGGACCGCATCAGCACACCCATGGCCTCGTCCATGCTCATGTCGCCCAGGATGGGCGGATTCTCGTTCTGGCACCACCCTTCCCACTCAGCCTTGCGGCGCGCGACCAGGGGACGATAGTCGTGCATATCGGCCGTCAAAAGAGCGCGCCGGACCTCATCGGGGTTGAGGTAGAAGATATCTTCGACTTCATCGAAGGTTCCCTGCCGGACGAACCAGCGACCGACGCCCAAACAGACCCGGCGCACCATGGCGTGCCCATACAGGTCGAAGTACTGGTTGTGCTCCTCGCTGAAGTTGCCCGACTTCTGCGCCAGTGACATGATGGTCTGGAAGTACTCACGCTTGTCGTCGTCGAGCTGAGCCAACAGCCGTGCCTCGATGAGATCGCGCTCACCGGCCAGGCGGAGGCGCTCCGTGTCAAGACTGAAGTCACCGCCCTTGGTCAGAAACTGCTTGATCACGACCAGCGGCGCCCGCGGATTCTCCACCCACAGCGGTATGGTGATGTCGCAGCCGCTGCCCCGCCACCCTTCGACGTCGAGGAACGCGTTGAGCTTGGTCAAGAACGCGGGTCCGTTCGGATGGGCGTTGAGCTTCTCGACATAGTCGTCGGAGTCCGACTCAAGAATGATCTTGTCGAGGCCCAGTTCGCCGGCCAACTTGGAGAACTGCCACATCTCGCGGTCGATCTGGAAGATCTTGTTGTCGAAACCGCTCATGAGTTTGTGGAACTCGGGCTTGGTGTCGTCGAGATCGAGCCATTCCTTGCATACCGACTCGAACAACATGAACACCCCGAAGACCACGTACATGTAGAGGAAATGCAACTCCCACTGGCGTTTGTAGACGTCGAGGGTGTCGTCAAAATTCTTGAGTAGGTCGACCTCTGAGCACGTGTCAAGATGGGTCTCTTTGAGACGGGCGTAGTGCCCCAGCATCTCGGCAACCGCACGTTGCCAGTGGCCGTCGTAGTCTTCCAGGAACGGAACCAGGTTCTCGCGGAACGCATCTTCGCGCCGCGCGATCTCTTCCTCGTCGTCGATGAGGTAGATGCCGATGTAGCCTCCGCCGTTGTGCAGACGGAAACTCAGGCCTTTTAGGGTGGGAAGGCTAAGGGTCTGGCAGGCCCACTCCAGCCCGTGTGTGCAGTGCTCGGCCCACAGCCATCCGTTCATAGGCTTCCACGGAGGTACCGAGTGGGTGCCGTCGAGGAACAGCACCTTGAACACCTTGAGATCATAGTCCGGGTCGAACTCGAACGGAGTGATGTCGTACGACTTCATGCAGGCCTCCTTCGTAGGGTCAGAGGAGCGAGATCGGTCGGACCGTCAGGCGCGCCGCAGCCTGACCGCGTCGGGCATGGTGACATCTGTAGCTCAATGCATATCCCCCCCGGGCATTGAATGATGATACGGCTCTTGCGGCGGTCCGTTCCCCGTCGGTCTGCAGCCCCCCGGCCGTCCGGCTAGTACGCCCGATCCTCCCAGAACTTCGTGAGGCCGTGGTCTCCTGCTATCACTTTATAGGCGGCGTAACTGCTTCCCCTCCCGATGCCGCTCGCCGAATGCAGGTTGGCCGAACAAGTATAGAGGTTCTTGACCGGAGTGCGATAGTCCGAGAACTCGGGCGTGGGCCGGAAGCGGTCGAGTTGGGCTGCGAACATCGACCCCTGCACCCAGCTCCCTTCCTTCATGTCGGGGTGCCGGTTGATGACGTCATACGGGCAGGTGATGAATGCGTCGATCAGATTGTCCTCGGTCATGTTGGGCGCAAACACGTGCCACTTAGCCAGAGCCACCTTGACGAACTCCCGTTTCTTGGTGAGCCACTCCCGCTCCGAGTAGAAGCGCAGGGGCGGCGAGTAGTCCTCCACCACGATGGTGTGCTTGCCCGCGGGTGCCCGGGTGGGGTCCCAGATGCTGTCCGGCCCGGTCATCAGGTACGGCCGGCTCCCCCAACCGTTCACCATCACCTCGGAGTTGTAATACTGGGCGTAGTCGGGGTCCTTGGCGCATAGGTAGAGGCGGGGCTGCATGCCTGCGTCGGGGTTGTATGCCTTGGCCACGTAATCGGGAAGCTCGTGGATGGCGAAGTTGCCCCACCAGGCACCCAGCCGATCATAGTCGATGTTTCTCACCCGGTGGGCCTGCTTCTCAGTCAGATGCTCTTCGCCGAGCAACCTGAACATGGTCTGCGGGATGCCTAGGTCGCTGACCACGAACTGGGTGGCCTTGAGTTCGCTTCCGTCGGCCAAGCGCACGCCGACGGCCGTGTCGTTCTCCACCAGCACTTTGTCGACCTCATGGTGCACAAAGAACTTGCCGCCCATGGAACTGAAGGCGCGCTGCAGGGCATGCGAGATGCTGTGCGTGCCCCCGAGGGCGATGGAGGCCGACTCCCACGAGAGTACCAGCGCCAGAGTGTGGATGAACCCGTACAGCCCGATGACATCGTGGGCGAAGCAGCCCACCGAGGTCGAGATCGAGCGCATGAACATAGTGCGCAGCTCGTCGCTCTCGAACAGGTCGTAGGCGATCTGCTTGCCGTTCATGAACATATGCACCGGTTCGATGCCGCTGTCGGGGTCGTCGAGCAGCCGTTCGAGCGCGTTGGGCGTACCCCAGGGCGTCGGCGGGCTGTACCGATACTCCCGGAAGGCAGGGCGCCACTTCTCAACGTAGAGGGGTAACATGCGGGCGTATGTCTCGGCATCACGTTTGCTGAAGCGGGCTATCTCGCCATACGTCTTGTCGAAGCCCGCCTGGTCGAAGACCTCCTTGCCGCTGTCGGGGTCGACCTTGAGGCAGGAGTAACCGATAAAGGCCGTTCCGTCGTCGAAGAGCATCGCCTGGTTACCCTCGGGGAAGATGTATTCCAGGCCCTTCGAGCGCAGATCGAAGTCCTTGTAGGCGGGATGCGCCCAGAAGCGCGTGAAATGGGCGCACGGGTTCTGGATGAACCCCGGCGCGGGCAGGTCTTCACCGCAGGCGCCACCGCCTATCTCCATCTGCCGTTCGAGGATCGCGGTCTTCAAACCGGCCTTCTGCAGATAGCAGCCCATGATGGTGCCGTGATGTCCCCCGCCTATGACGATCGCATCGAATGTCGCGTCGGCCATGGCTCACCCCCCCGCTCTCGCGTCTCGTCTGACCCTCTACCTGGCCTTGCCGGCCGTCGCGGCCGCCACCTCAGCTTCAACGGCGGCCGGCGCCGCGCCGGCGCCCAACGCCATCTTGACGATGCGCAGCAGGACCGACGGCTTGAGCACCATCTTGATCGCGGCCCGCACGTCGCTCGACTCCATCTGGCAGGTGATATACCAGTGGACCGGCTTGGTTGACTCGATTTTCATCATGAGTCCGCCGTCCTCGTTCGGCTCGAGCGCTGCGATGTGAGATACCAGTGTGGTCTTGCCAAGACCGGTGGAGTTGACTTGCATGGCTCCGTCCTTCCTCGTGCGTTCGGTCGCGCCGCAGGCGGCGCGCTACAACAGGTCTTTGTCGATGGCTTCCTGGACGTACGGCGGAGGTTCCCACCACGGTTCGATGCCCTGGTCCTCGCAGATGGCGGTGGCACAGTTGTAGCCACTGCCGAACAGCACCAGGCCGCCCGGAAAGACGCTGGCTCCTCCAATGTACAGATTCTCGATGGGCGTGATGTGGCGTGAGCACTCCTCGTTGGGGCGGAGATAGCCCATCTGCAGGGGATAGTAGCCGCCCACCTTGATCGAACCTTCGCGCATGTTGATGAACTTGTTCTCGATGTCCACCGGAGTCGACACGTAGTGCCACAGCAGATTGTCGTCGTCGATGTTGGGCGCGTAGCGCCGCAGCGTGGCTATGAGCCGCCGGGCGTGTTCCTCGCGCACATCCCACCAATGTTCGGCACCCTCCTTCAGGTGGTACGGCGCGTGCTGCGAGATCAAACCGGTGTGGCGGCCCTTGGGAGCCTGCGTCGGGTCGAGCACGCTGGGGAAGGCGCAGTTGAAGCCGCCCTCGTGCAACTCGCCGGCGCGTACTGCTTCCCAATGGTCGATCAGATCGTCTTCGGTCTCGCAGCCGATCAGGTTGATGAACGAGCGGTTGATGTCCGGATTACCGGCCGCCGCCGTGAAGTCGGGCGCCGACTTGAGGGCCATGTGCACCCCACAGAGGCTCATGCCCTCCCATTGGAAGTCCTTGGTGCGGCGGACGAAATCAGGCGTCAGGTTCTCTTCCCCCACGTACTCGAGGAAGGTCTGGTACGGATCGATGGTGCTGGCCACCCACGTGGCGTGCACCACGGTGCCGTTCTGAAGTTCCACTCCCTTGGCCACGCCGTCCTCGACAAGAATGCGCTTAATGAGCGCGCTGCCCCAGACCATGCCGCCCTGGTCGTAGATGAACTTGCTGATGACGTGCGAAAGCCGGTGCGAGCCGCCTACGCACGCCGCATAATTGGCCGCGCGGTCGAGGTAGAGGGGCACCAGGAAGCCCAGCCCTTCCAGATCATAATCGAGCCCCCACTTGCAGGCGGCATAGAGCATCAGCGCCCGCACATGCTCGTTCTCGTAGATCTCGTCGACGATCTGCCGGGGCGATTTCTCCTGGTAGGTGCGTAACTCCCTGGTCAGGTCGTACTGCTCCATCTTGATCATGGCCTCGAAGGCGGGGTGTGCCCGCACGTAGGTGGCCGGAGCAAGGAACTCGTCCATGAACCTGCGGAACAGATGGTACGTCTCCCGGTAGGCGTCGGCGTCGTGGGCTGAGAACTTCGCGATCGAGGCACAGGTGCGCTCAGGGTCGCCGTAGATGCTAATGGAGCGGCCGTCGGCCATGGGCATCGACAGTACGACCTCGGGCCGGATGAAGCGCAGACCATAGTCTTCCTGTAACCGGAGGTCTTGGAAGATGGGCGCGTAGTCGACCATTGCATGGTAGACCGCATGCGTGTTGTGCAGGAAGCCGGGGATGGTCACCTGCTCGGTGGCAAGACCGCCCCCGATCTCCATCCGCCGCTCGAGCACCAGGACCTTCTGACCCGCTTTCGCCATGTACGCCGCGGCACACAGGCCGTTTGGTCCACCCCCGATAATGATGCCGTCGTACGTGCTCTCCATGGGATCCGCCCCCCCGCGAACGCTGACGAACAATGAGAGTATCTTCGCTGCTGAAGGCACAAAACACAATGTACTTGTCTTGCGCCACGATTAAGGTAAGATAAACAATCGGAGACTGGGGGGGCCGGGAAACGGCCCGAACGGAGGCCCGAACGGAGGCCCGGTGCCGCTCAACCTCAACCAGCTGCGCATCTTCTACCTGGCCGCCCGCGAAGGCAGTCTCGCACGCGCGGCCGAACTGCTCTTCATCACACCACCCGCCGTGACGCACGCGATCAAGAACCTCGAGTCATACCACGGCGTCGGTCTCTTTCGAAAAGCAGGACGGGGAGTCGCGCTGACGCCGGAGGGGCAGATCCTCTACGAGAGCGCCCGCCCTATCTTCGAGGCGGCCGACACCTTCGAGCAGACGCTCGTGCAGCTGGGCAAGGCGGGCCGCTACGAGCTGCGGGTCGCGGCGTCCAAACAGTTCGCCCGTTACCTCATGTCGACCATCACCGCGTTCGAGGAGCGGCATCCTTTGGTGCGCGTGGGTCTACGCGATACGACATCGCGGGAGGCGGTAGAGAGCATCGTGGCCCACGCCAACCACCTCGCCATCGTGGGCCGCCGCGACTATCCGGCCGGCCTCCAGGTGCGACACCTTCGCCACGTGGACTTCGTGATGGTCGCCGGACCGCGGAACACCCTTGTCGGCCGGAGCGAGGTGAGCTGGCGCGACCTGGAGGACCAGCCCGTCATCTTCCGCGAACCCGGGTCGAGCGCCGGCCTGGCCCTGAAGAAGCGACTCGCCGAGTACGGCGTCACCCCCATAGTTGCGCTGGAGGCGGGCGCGCTCGATTTCATGAAGCAATACGCCGCCGAGCGGGGGGCGCTCGCCTTCATCTCGCGTGAGGACCTTACCCACGAACTGGCCTCCGGGCGCCTGGTCGAGATCCCCCTGCGAGAGGGTCCATTGACCCTCGAGATGGACATCGTCTACTTGCCCGAGGCCATCCGTTCACCCGCGGTGCGCGCGTTCATGGACATGCTGGAGGAATCGGCGCAGGAGGACTGGAGCGGGCTGACCGAAGCGGCGGTGTCCCCCGAAGGTGCGGGAAGATCGCCGAAAGGGACCGAAGCGACCCGCGGGTGAAGCAAGGACCGCAACGGGATCCCAAGACGCTCGTTCAGCACGCGGATCATGTTGACGGTGAGCGCTCTACCGGGTGACCTTCACCCCGGCCTTCTCGCGATCCCAGGTGGTCGGCGTTACCCCGGCCTCCTTGAGCACATACTTCTGGATCCGCTCAGTGGGCGTCTTGGGGAGCGCATCCAAGAACTCGATATAGCGGGGCACGGCGAAGTAGGGCATGCGTTCGTCGGCATATGTGACCAGATCCTCCGGCGCCAGGGTTGCTCCAGGACGCAGCACCACGCAGATCTTGACCTCGTCCTCGGCCAACTCAGACTTCACCGCCACCGCCGCCGACTCCAACACCGCCGGATGGGTGTTGATGGCCCGCTCCACCTCGAACGAGGAGATGTTCTCCCCCCGCCTCCTCAGCGCATCCTTCTTGCGATCGACGAAGTAGAAGTAGCCGTCGGCATCCCGCCGGCCGAGGTCGCCCGAGTGGAACCACAGGTTGCGGTAGGCCTCCAGCGTCTTCTCGGGCATGTTGTAGTAGCCGGTCATCATCGTGTACGGCTCACGGGGTCGGAAGACGATCTCGCCCGGTTCGCCCACGGGCACCACCTCATCCTGATCGTCCACCAGGCGGATGTCGTAGATGTCGAGCGGTTTGCCGCACGACCCCGGGCGCCGATCGTGGGCGCGCACGTGGATGGGGATGCCGATCTCCGACATGCCGAAGCCTTCCATGCAGGTGATGCCGAAGCGCTCCTCGGCCTCAACCATCACGTCGGCCGGACAGCCGGCGCCGAGGGCGATGCGGGCCGGGTTGTCCCGATCGTCAGGGCGAGGAGGTTGCTTCACTAGGATGGGGATCACGGCGCCCAAGTAGTTGAACTGGGTCGCGCCGAACCGGCGGATGTCGTCCCAGAAGCCGGAAGCGCTGAACTTGTCCGAGAGCACCATCGACGCCTCGGCCACCAGGGCGCTCAGCACGGTCAGCACCTGGGCGTTGAAGTGATAGAGCGGTAGGAAGGTGTAGAACACGTCATCCTTGGTGCCTTCACGGTATTCGAGCATCTTCTGAGCCACCACCACCCAGAACTTGTGCGATCCGAGTGCGCCTTTGGACAGGCCGGTCGTGCCTGATGTGTAGATGATGCTGCAGGCGTCCTGCGGCTGCACGTCGGCCTCGACCGGATCCTCCGGCGCGGCGAAGAACTCATTCCAAGCGATCACCGCGACGCGCGGGGCGACGCCCGGGGTCGCGGCAGAGCCGGCCGTGGGGCCGGCCACCTCATCTGTGACGACCTCTCCGCGCACCACGATGGTCTTGAGTTTGGGCAACCCTTCCAGGACCCGCAACACTCGGGGAAGCCAATCGCCGTCGATCACCAGCACCTTGGAGTCCGATTGGTCGACGATATAACGCAGGAACTCACCCTTGTAGGACGTGTTGATGGGCACTTCCACCGCCCCCAGCTTGGCCAGGCCGAACCACACATGCAGGAACTCGGGGCAATTGGGCAGCATGATGGCCACTTTGTCGTCCTTCTGCACCCCTAGATCGCGGAAGGCGTTCGCGCACCGGTTCGAGAAGCGCTCCATCTGCGCATAGGTAAGACTCGTGTCGCGGAAGCGCAGGAACACGGCATCGCCCAGCCGCTCGGCCCGCCCACGCACCAACTCCCCCACAACCAAGGGTGTATGCAATCCCTCCATATCCGGTCATCCTCCTCTTCGGTGGTCAGTCACGCGTCCATCCCACCGGCAGGGTGATCGACGCATGCGCGGCGATCAGGTCGCCAGGGCGCTTCCGGTCAGTCCGAGTACAGCATCCGGGCGGCGGCGACCGCGGCCGCCGCGGCCGCCTTCTTGACCCTCTCGTGGTCTCTTCCGGTCATCCGCTCGGAAAGCGGCCGCTCCCAGGCCACCAGTGTCCGCATGTCGTCCAGCAGGCCCGTCTCGTGCTCGATGAAGTGCGTATCGAGGTCGCCCCGCACGAACCGAGGGTTCCGCATGACCGCACGGTGGAAGGCGATATTGTTGGCTCCACCCTCGAGTACGAACTCGAAGAGTGCCCGCTCCATGCGTGCCAGAGCCTCAGCTCGGTCGCGGCCCCAGACCACCAGTTTGGCCACGAGGGAGTCGTAGAAGGGCGGGATCGTGTAGCCCTCGTACACGCCCCAATCCACCCGCACGCCCGGACCCCCCGGAGGGTTGCAGCGCGTGAGCTTTGCCGGCGCCGGGGCGAAGCCCCGGGCCGGATCCTCGGCGTTGATGCGGCACTCGATGGCCCATCCGCGCAGCTCGATATCAACCTGGCTGACGCTCAGCGGTCGGCCGGCCGCCACCCGCAGTTGCTCTTTCACAATGTCGACGCCCGTCACCATCTCTGTGACCGGGTGCTCCACTTGTACGCGGGTGTTCATCTCCATGAAGTAGAACTCGCCCTCGTGGAACAGGAATTCGATGGTGCCCGCACCCTGGTAGCCGACCGCCCGCGCCGCCCTGACGGCGACGGCGCCCATCCGTTCGCGCAACTCCCCGGTGAGGGCGGTCGAGGGAGCCTCTTCGATGAGCTTCTGATAGCGGCGCTGGATGCTGCACTCGCGCTCGCCCAAATGGACCACGGTGCCGTGACTATCCCCCAGCACCTGCACTTCGATGTGCCGCGGTCGGGCGATGTATCGCTCAAGATAGACCTCAGCCACGCCGAAGGCCTGGGAAGCGATGGTCGCGGAGGCCTCGAGCGCACGTTCCAGATCGGCCTCGCACTCGACGATGCTCATGCCGATGCCGCCGCCACCGGCGCTGGGCTTGACGATGACCGGGTAGCCGATCGCGGCGGCGGCGGCCTGGGCCTGGACGAGACCGTTGACAGGCCCGTCGGTGCCGGGCACCACGGGCACACCCGCGCGGCGCATCTCGCGACGCGCCGCCACCTTGTCGCCCATCAGCTCCAGCACCTGCGGGGAGGGTCCGATGAAGGTGACCCCCGCCGCGGCGCAGGCGGCCGCGAAGCCCGCGTTCTCGGCCAAGAAGCCGTACCCCGGGTGGACGGCGTCGGCACCCGTGTCGGCCGCCGCCTGCATCACCTTCCCCACGCTCAGGTAACTCTGTGAGGCGGGTGCCGGTCCCAAACAAACGGCTTCGTCGGCGTAGGCCACGAAGAGCGCCCGCTCGTCGGCGTCTGAGTAGGCCGCCACCGTGGCCAGACCCAGTTCACGGCAGGCCCGCATCACGCGCACGGCGATCTCGCCTCGGTTCGCGACCAGCACCTTCTTCACCCTAGCGCACCACCATGAGCACGTCGTCTGCCGCCACCAGATCGCCTTCGGTCGCCAGGATCTCCAGCACTTCTCCCCCGTGAGGCGCCCCCACCTCGCGGATCATCTTCATGGCCTCGATGGTGGCGATGACGTCGCCCTCGGCCACCGAGTCGCCCACGTTCGCCCTGATAGAGACGACCAAGCCGCCCATGCCGCAGAGCACAGCGCCGGGGACGAGTTCCTTGCTATGCGTGGCCGCGTCCGCGGGATCCGCGGCGGCCACGGCGCTCGACCCGCCGCCCGCCGCGACCGTCACCCCTCCTTGACCGGACATCACCCTGACCGAGAAGACCTCACCGTCGACCTCCACGCTGAAGCTCATCGGTAGGCCGGGCGCCCCCGCCGCCACGCCGGCCGGACGGGCGGCACCCGACTGGGCCACGACCGGCCGCGGCGGCGCCGAAGCCGCCGCCCGCCCGGGAGCCGTCTTCGCTCCCCACCCCGGGATGACTATCTTGAGGAGTAGCTCGTCGTCCGAGAGTTCCGGACCCACTTCGCGGCGGAGATCCTCCAGCGGCCGATGCCGACCCTGCGGTTGCCAACCCTCGAGCTTCTTGGCTTCGGGCAGGCTGAAGATGCGATCGCGTACCGCGGGTTCGACCGGTCCGGCCGGTTCGCCGTAAAATCCCAAGAGATACTTGATCACGGTATCGGGAACCCGTTTATACCGCTCCCCGGAGACTACGTTCTCCACCGCCTGCACTCCTACGATCTGGGAATAGGGGGTGGCCATCACCGGGTAGCCCAGCTCTTTCCGCACCAGACAGACTTCCTCTAAGACCTCGTCCAGGCGGGCCTCCATGCCCAGCTCCTTGAGCTGACGCTTGAGGTTGGTCATCATGCCGCCGGGGACCTGGTGTTCAAAGTGGAAGAGGTCATACTCCTCGGGGGCACCCACCGGGAAGCCCCGTTCGGCGGCGATGGACCGGAAGTGGGTCGAGACCGCCTCGAGGGCGCGTTCATCCAGATCGGCGTGGTAGCCCAGGCGGGCGGCGTTACGGACGATGGATTCCGTGGCCGGCAGCGAGGTGCCGTTCGCGAGCGGAGCGACAGCGGTGTGCACGGTCTGGACGCCCATCTTGATGGCTTCCAGGTAGCAGAGCGGGGCAAGACCCGAGTTGCAGTGCATGTGGAACTCAAGCGGGATACCCTCGCAGTTGGCCAGTACCGTGGCCACCAGTTCCCGAGTGCTCTCGGGCGTCAGTACCCCGCTCGCGTCCTCGATCATGATGGCGTCGACGTAGGCCTTCGAAGCGGCGATGGCGCGCGTCTTCTGAGCCCAGTGGGCCTGGTCGTGGGCGGGACTGCTCGAATACATGAGCGAGGTGACGACCTCGACTCCGTGATCCTTGGCCAGACGGGCGAAGAGGTCGAACCGGTCGGCGTCGGTCTGATAGTCGCAGATCCAGAAACCCCGGATGCCGTGGGCGATCGAACGCCGGATCCAGAGGGCGATGACATCCTGGGGGGTGTCGACGTCGAAGGAGGCCAGGGCGGCCGTCATGTACGACCCCCGCACCGGAGTACGAGGCATGGCCTTCGAGAGCAGGCGCACGCGTTCCCAGGGGTCCTCACGGTAGTAACGGGACTGCACCACGAAGCCGTTGCTGCCGACAGTAGCCACGGCTTTGTAGCCCACCTCGTCCATAGTAGACGCGATGGGAGCGATCATGTCGGTGCTCATGAGGAAGCCCCAGAGGCTCTGTTGCGCATCGCGGATCGTCTGATCGATCACGTTGATGGTCGCGGTCGTCACAAGCACACCCCCCCGTCCGACATCAGCACTTGACCCGTCATGAAACTCGACGCATCCGAGGCCAGGAAGATCACGAGACCCTGCAGCTCGCTCGGAAGGCCCCGCCTACCCATGGGCGTGATGACCGCGATAGCTTCTTCATAACGCCGCCGCTCTTCCGTTTCATCGGATCCCTCCAACCACCGGCTGCTCAGCCTCGTTCCCGTATGCCAACCGGGTGCGATACAGTTCGCGCGGATGCCGTCGCGGGCGTAGTCGGCGGCGATCTCCTTCGTCAACCTGATCACCCCGGCCTTGGCCACCCCGTAAGGAAAGTTCGGCTTCTCCCCGCCCCCGGTTGGAAACGGCCGCACCCCGAGGATCGACGCGATGTTGATGATGGTGCCCCTGCCTTGGTCGGCCATCTGGGGAAGGCACGCTTTCGCACAGAGAAAGACGCCGCGCAGATCGACGCCGAGGACACGATCCCAGTCTTCGATCGACGTCTCCCCGACCCGGCCCGGCTTGGCGCTTACCCCGGCGTTGTTGACCAAGATATCGATGCCACCGAACTGCTCCACCGCCGCATCGACCATGCGCAGCGTATCCGCAGGACAGTTGACGTCGCCCTCGATCGCCAGAGCCTCACGACCCATCGCCCGCACACGTCGCACGGTCTCCGCGGCTCCCGCGGCATCGATGTCCATGACGGCCACATCCGCCCCCGCCTGGGCTAGCGTCTCGCAGAACACCCGCCCCAACCCGCCGCCCCCACCGGTCACCAACGCGACCTTGCCGGACAGGCTGAACAGGCCGAGATTCGCGTCCACCTCTTCGTTCCCCCCAAGGTCAGATGAACTGCCGGCCCCCGTCGACGATGATCGTCTGTCCCGTGATGAACCCGGCTTCCTCCGAAGCCAGGAAGGCTGCGATGCCCACCACGTCGTCGGGTTGTTCCGGGCGCTTGATCGACCCCCGTTCCACCCCGTAGGTCTGCGCGTTCGGCATCGCACTCAGGGCCGCCTCGGTGAGGGTGAAACCGGGCGCCACGGCGTTCACGCAGATCCCGTGGGCACCCAATTCCTTCGCCATCACCCGGGTGAGGCCGATGACGGCCCCCTTGCTCGCCACGTAGTGGGCCCACAGAGGCGACCCGCTGAAGAAGGTGGCCGACACGATGTTGATAATACGCCCGCTGCCCCGGGACCGCATGCCGGCAGCCACGGCCCGGCTGACCAGCCAGGGTCCGCGCACGTTCACCCGCATAACCCGATCCCACTCGTCAATGGGCAGTTCGTCGAACGGGGCTCGGGTCAGATCGCCATAGGTAGCGGCGTTGTTCACTACGACGTCGATTCGCCCGAGTCGCTCCTCGGCAGTGCGCACCCCAGCGGCCACGCTCTCCGGATCGCCGGTATCCAAGGCGACGGCAAGATGGTTCGGCCCGCCCGGCCCGCCGGATGCCGCGAACTCGTCGACGACGGCCTGGACCTTCTCCAGGCTGCGGCCCGCGGCCACCACCGTGGCGCCATCGGCCGCCATCCTGAGGCAAAAGGCCTTGCCGAGCCCTTGCGATGAACCCGTTACCAGACAGACTTTCCCCGCGAGCCCCCCGCTCATTGCGTTCACCCCCCTCGTCACGAGTCGACGCTACGGACGCGCTGAGGACAACGCATGGCGCCACCCAGTGCTGCTCGGCAGCCGAGGTCTCGTTCTTTGACAGACTTCCTAGCGCATCCTACGGATTCTGAGCGCGGGTACAAGTGAGATTCGTTGCCGATCACTTGAACTGAGGCTAACTGTCGGAGCCGCGGTCGCCCTATCTCGGTACGGAGCGCCCGGGCCCACCCTCGGCCCGAGCAGGCCGAATCACGCGCACGCGCCCCGGCCCGTGTCGGGCTCGGTCAAGCGTCGACGATGACCTCGCCGGTGAGGTTGTCCACCACCACGGGGCTTTCGAAGAAGGTCACCGTCGGACGCGCCCCGTACTTTTCGCGGATCGATTCATACCACTCTTCGGTGTAGAGACGATCGGCGTCCGCGCGCGACTGCCACAGATACATGCCGCCGGCAGTCCCTCCGTCCGGGGAAAGCACGAAGTACTTCCTGATTAGCCCCTGGACCCCCTGGTATTTCGGCGCCGAACGCGCAAAGGCCTCGCCGGCCTTCTCGCGCGTGATCGGCTGGGGAAGTGAGAATTGCACCAGCGCCGTGATCATGCCGCTCCCCTTTCCGTCGGCGGCCCTCGCCTTGCATGCGCCGCTGCCGACAATCGGTGACAGTGCTACGGCGCGGGGCGCGCGGGCCTCAGTCCGGCAGCCCCAGCCGCCGGAGCGTCTCCTGAGAGGGCCGACCGTCATGATCGTACCCTAGGGCCACATAATACTCGTCGAGGATGGCGTCAGGCTGCCGGACGTACTCGCCGGTGTTGGGACCGGCATCCACCATCGGCTCGCTCATCATGCGGTCAGGAAGCACGTCGTCGCTGCGGGAGAAACCCTCGCGGACGTTGAACATGCGTTCGGCGGTGACGATGCGCTCTCCCACCGTCGCCAGATGATCGAGGTCACCCAACTCTTCTAGGCCGGTGGCCGCCTGTAGCGTTGCGGCAAGGAAGGGATGATCCATGGCCGTATCGGCGAAGTTACAGAGGATCAGGGTCTCCTCGATGGCTTTGCGAACCTGGTTCCACGCGATGACGTCGCCCTTGCCGGTGTCGGCCTTGGGGTCCAGCGGACGGGGCTGAGGATAGGCCGAGACTTCCTGACGGGCATAGCCGTACATGTGGCTGCCCCCGATGTTGCTCACCGCGTAGCCCATGCCGTGGGCCTTGCCTCCCCGGGGATCATAGGCGGGCAACTCTAAGCCCTTGACGTGCATGGCGTAGTGGTCCGCGCCTCCACCCAACGTCTCCGCCGCCCTCAAAGTGCCTTCCGCGAGCAGGTCGCCGATGCCCTCTCGATAGGCGATCATCCGCAGCAGTTCCAGGATGGTGCGGCTGTCCCCCCAGGAAAGGTCGAGGCCCTCGATACGGGCCGGATCTATCAGACCCCCGGTGTCCGCGGCACCCACCAGGCCTCTTTGGGCCAGCTCGAAGAGGAAGCCGATGCCCACGCCCGCGCTGAGGGTGTCGATGCCCAGGCGGTCGCAGAGGTGATCGGCGGCCACAATGGCGGCCGGGTCGATGTGACCGAGTTCGGGACCCAGGGCCCAGAGAGATTCGTACTCCGGCCCCTCGCTCCAGGCCCCCTCGAACGGACCCAGGCGCACGTGATGCACCTGTCCGCAGCGTGTGGCGCAGCCCCAACAGGCGTGATTACCGGTCTTCATGGCCTGGAAGGCGGCCGTGTAGAGGTTCTCCAAACCCGGCATGGAGCCCATCTGGAAGTTCTTCACCGGCAGCATGCCCAGATGGTGCACCTTCTCGGTCATGGGGATCGTGCCCGCCGTGCGCATGTTGGCAAAACGGGGGTGGACCTTCATGCGCTCGTAGTGGTCGCGCACGAGAACATCGAAGGCGGCGGGGTCGGCGGGCCGCAGGCGCCGCCGAGGAGGGATCACGACCACTGCCTTCAGCTGTTTGGATCCCATGACCGTTCCAACGCCACAGCGGGCCGCGGTACGGGTACCGTGGGTGATGGTGGCAAAGCGGACCAGCCGTTCTCCCGCCGGGCCGATGCAGGCCACCTGGGCGGCGGAGCCGTAGCGAGTGTGCAGGACTTCCTGCACTTCCTGGGTGTCGAGGCCCCAGAGGTCGCCCGCCGGCACCAGCACAGCCCGGAGCGCACCGAGAGAGTCAGGTCGGCCGGGGCGGTCGGCCGGGGCGGCCGCCGCCAACGCATCGCCGGCGTCGAGTACCAGGATGCTGGGTTCCTCAGCCCGACCCTCCAGGGCCAGGGCATCTATGCCCGCGAACTTAAGGGCGGCTCCGAAGTGGCCGCCACACACCGAGCGGGCCAGAGCGCCCGTAAGTGGACTGCGCGTCATCACGATCCAGCGGCTGAACCCGCGGGCACTGGTAGCCCCCAAGGGTCCGGTTACGAACACCAGGGGATTGCCCTCGGCAAGGGGATCGGTGCCCGGTGCAACCAGCTCGGAGAGCCAGCGGATGCCCCAGCCACGGCCGCCGACAGACTCGGTCACCCACGGAGTCGGGGGAGGCTCCGGCCGGCGCCGCCCGCCACCACGGCCGCGCAGGCCGGGGTCGTCGAGGCTCAGACGCAGCAGTCCGCCGGCGTACGTGCCTGGGAGGGGGATCATCCGGGAACCTCATACTCGTCTTTGTCGCCGATGCCGAAGCCGGGCGGCGGGGGGATGTCGGGAGCAGGGTCGAGCCCATACTCCGCGCGGCGGTCGGCTAGCAGTCGGCGGACCATCCGCGTTCCGGACGCGGTGAGGAACCACCGGGGCACCCGCACGGCGATGAAATCGTGAAAGTACTGCGGCGTCAGATCGCGCATCATCGTCAAGTTGACCGGGAATCCCACCTGGCTCACACGCCATATCTTGTCGGCGTCTTTGACTATCGCTTCTTCGAGGGACTCGGCCGAAGGCCGCGAGTCGTGTCCCTCAATGATACGGCAGATCTCACCGATGAGACCCGCCTCGTACACCACCGCCTCAAGAACACCGCGAGCCAGCCGCGCCCCCTCTTTCTCGTGGAGCCGGCTCAACTCCGGGTCGCTGCTCTTGGGGCCGTACGCCCGCCGCTGCTGTTCCTCGGGTATCACGCTCCAGCCCAGGTCGTGCAGAAGAATCGCCGGGATCGCCACCCGAGGGTCTCCGCCTTCACATTCCAAGAACTCGACCACGAACTGGCATCCGATGCGGGCGTGCAGATCGTTGAACCGCGTGTCGAGCATGGGGAGGGCGGCTTGGTAGATGCCCACATAGACCGCATCCAGCCCGGAAGGCAGGTCGCGATACGATCCGGGGACCGGACGCGCAGACGACCCGGGAGCCACCGGCCCCGGCACCGCCGATGAGTTGCCCGGCCGCCTCACGAGCGGTGATACACCGCACTCAGCATGAGATCGATGAGGTACTGGTTCTGCGACTCCGTATCGGTGCCCTTGGCTATCTTCGCCGGCCGAGTCTGCACCACCCGCAGACTGTCGGGCAGCTGGAAGTCCCGGTCGAACACCCACTCGATGTCTTGCGGTTCGCCCCAGGAGGCCTCCAGCCGTTCGGCCAGTTTGACCAACTCGCGCACTTCGGGCTCGGTCACGCAGGGAATGTCCTGCAACTCGGCGGGCACCGCTTCCCATTCCGTGCCGGCGCCCTTGGCCACCACGCAACGGAACTTGTTGTTGATGGTCGATTCGATGACCCCCGTGCCTCGGTCGATCACGAACCGGTCTGGCGTCACTTCTCCGCCTACGACGCCCTCACCCAAGCCCCAGTTGGCTTCAATGAGCATCCTGGTGCGGTCGCCGGTGTTGGGATGGATCGAGAACGCCACCCCCGAGCACTTGGCGTTGACCACCTTCATGACAGCCACCCCGATGGGAAAACTCTCTATGGCCAGGTTCTTGTTGAAGCGATACGCGACCGCCTGGTGGGTGAACGAACTCCCCCACACCTCCACGATCTTTCGGAACACGTGGTCGTTTCCCCGCACATTAAGATGCGTCTCCATCTGCCCGGGCATACTGACCGCCCCTGAGGAGCGCACGGCTACGGGCAGATCGGGTACGCCGACCGCAGCGCACAGCTTCTGGTATTCGCGACCTACGTCGACCTTCATGCGCTCGGGCAGGTCGTGGCTTTCCACGATCTCCCGGATGTGTCGGCTGATGGACTCGTCCCGAACGAGGTCGCCCGGATTCGTCGCCAGATAGTCGCGCACCTCCTGGGCCGCCCCGGTCTCCCTCATAAAGAGGTTGTATGCGTCGATCGAGAGGGCGAATCCGGGCGGCACCGGCAGGCCGTTACGGGTCATCTCTCCCAGGTTGGCGCACTTCTTGCCCACCATCTCGTACGAGTCTTTGGTCAATTCGTCGAACCAGTAGATCCACTTCATGGTCATGACGTTTCTCCTACCCGCGGACCGGTCCGGGTCCGGAGCGTACGCTCCGGACCCGGCCACGACCGACTTGACAGCTCTAGCTGAGGATGGTGACCGTGCCCATGTTACCGTCGACACGAACGCGCATCCCTTCCTTAAGAACCTTGGTGCCTTCAAACGTGTTCATCACTACCGGGATGCCGTACTCGCGGCCAACGATGGCCGCGTGCGACAGGCTGGCCCCCCGGTCGACCACCACGCCGCCCAGCAGGGCGAAGACCGCGGTCCACGACGGGTAGGTGGCCGGCGCCACCAAGATGTCCCCCTCTTCGACGTTGATCAGGTCGGCGTCGGTCATCACCATACGCACGCGACCTTCGCGCACTCCGGGCGAACCGCAGGTACCATAGAGGTCGGCCTTCAGATCGGGCTTCGGTACCGGCAGGGAGCCCACGACCACTTTCAGCACCACCGGGTCGTTCGACCGGATGAGCGTGCCCATAGCCTCATCGAGGGTCACCCGCCCCATCATGGGCGGGTTCTCCGGGTCGGCCCACGTGGCCCACTCGGCACGACGATCGGCCACGATGGCACGCAGGTCGTGCCACTCAGGCGTAAGCGCCACCCGGCGGATCTCATCGGGGATCAGGAAGAAGACGTCGTCCACCTGGTCCATGACGTCGGCGGCGACCAATCTCTTGCCCCACCCGATGAGCGCCCGGCGCACCATCGCGTGCGTGTAGAGATCGAGCCAGTGGTTGTGCTCTTCGGAGAACGAACCGGACCGCTGCGCCAGACGCAGGAGTTTTGTGAACCAACCCCGCTGCTCCTCGGGGATCTTGGCCAGGAGTTCCTTCTCGGCCACTTCCCGGTCCGCGGCCAAACGGGTACGCTCGCGCTCGAGGTCGAAGTCGCCCCCCTTTTGCAGAAACTGGCGCACACTCATGAACGCGGGCGAGGGGTCCTCGATCCAGGTGGGGTTGATGAACTCACTCATGCGCTGGCTGCGCCAGCCGTCTTCGTCAAGGAACACCTTGAAGTCTTCCAGCCACAGTCGGCCGGCCTCGCTCTGCTCGAGCAGGCCTTTGACTTGATCCGGCGGGTTGTTCATGAAGACCCCGTCGATCCCCATGGCCTGAGCCTTCTTGCCGAAACTCCACAGCTTCTTGTCGACTTGGAACACCTTGTTGTCGAAGCCGGTGAGCACCCGATGGAACGTAGGGTCGGAGTCGTCGATGTCGAACATCTGCTTCATCATGGCTTCGAAAAGCATGTAGACCCCGAAGACCACATACATGAAGTAGAAGTGGATCTCCCACATTCGCCGGTTGAGCCTGAACACGTCTTCCAAATGGTCGAGCATCTCGATGTTCGTGGCCCCGTCGATGTCGAACGCGCGCAGGGTCGCGTAGTAGCCCTGCAGTTCAGCCAGGTGCTCGTCCCAGATCTTGTCGTAGTTCTCGATGAACGGTTCGAGTTGCCTGCGGAATACCTTCTCGCGCGCGGCGATCTCATCGGGGTCGGTGACCACCAGGACGGCCAGGTAGCCGCCGCCCCTATGCAGGCGCCAGTCCCAGCCCTTGCAGGTGGGCAACTGCAGTTTTTGCGCGGCCCACATCATGCCGTGGCGGCAATAGTTGATCCAACTCCACCCAAACATAGGCGTCCACGGCGGCACCGAGTGCGTGCCGTCGAGGAACCATGCATCATACTTCTGCAGGTCGGCGACTTCGTCGAACTCGAACGGCGTGATCTCGTACGTCCTCATGTGTTCCCCCTTCAGTCGATTCCTCTGATGCGTGCGTCCCCGAAGCCCCGCGCTCCTACGCACCTCCTCGCTGCTGTCTAGTTGAACTGGCGGCCTCCGTCCACGATGATGGACTGCCCCGTGATAAACCCGCTCTCGTCGGAGGCCAGGAACACCACCAAGCCGACAACATCCTCGGGTTGTTGAGCCCGTTTCACGCACCCGCGATCGACCCCGTAGGTCTCGGCGCCGGGGATGAGTGAGAGACTGGCTTCCGTGAGCGTGAAACCCGGCGCCACCACGTTCACGCAGATGTCGTCGGACCCCAGTTCCTTGGCCATCACTCGGGTCAGACCTATCAGGGCGCCCTTGCTGGCGACGTAGTGGGCCCAATTGGCCGACCCGCTCCAGAAGGTGGCCGAGGCGATGTTGATGATGCGTCCACACCTGCGCGCGCGCATACCGGCCGACACGGCCCGGCTGACGAGCAGAGGCCCCCGCACGTTGCTGGTCATTACCCGGTCCCACTCGTCCAGGGGAAGCTCCCAGAACGGAGCCCGAGTGAGGTCACCGTACGCGGCCGCGTTGTTCACCAGTACGTCGACCCGCCCCAACTTCTCCTCCACCAACCGGACCCCGGTGGTCACGCTCTCGGGGTCGCCGGTGTCCAACTCCACCGCTATGTGGGCAGGCGCACCGGCAGGGCCGGCGACAGCGACGCCACCCGAACCATCGCCGGCAGCGACGGTTGGCAACTCCGCGAGCAGGGGCTCCAACCGCGCCAGACTCCGCCCCGCCGCAGCCACCACCGCTCCCTCCCGTGCCATCGCACGGCAGAACGCGCTCCCCAGCCCCCCAGATGACCCGGTCACCAGACACACCTTGCCTGCCAGACGTCCGCTCACGTGTCCCCCCTCAGCACTGCCATTGCACCGGACCGCGCCACCCCCCGGCGTCGCGTCCTTCCGGAACTCGTCTCGTACCGAACCTAATATGTCCTGCCCGCCTGCTCCCAGAAACGAGGCAGACCATGATCCTCGGCGATCACCTTGTAGGCACAATAGCTGCTTCCGCGACCGATCCCACCCCCCGAGTGAAGATTGCTCGAGCAGATGTAGAGATCCTTGACCGGCGTGCGGTAGTTCGAGAGTTCCGGCGTGGGCCGGAAACGGTCGGCCTGGTTGACGGTCATGGCCCCGTTCACCCACCCGCCCTCGTCCATGTCGATGTTGCGGTTGATGACATCCCACGGGGTGGTGATGTGGGCGTCGATGACATTGTCCCAGGTCATGTTGGGCGCGTACTTCTGCCAATGCTTGAGGAACTCACCCACCACTTCCTTTTTCATCCGCCGCCAGTCGCCCTCGCTGTGGAACCGATAGGGAGCAGCGAACTCTTCCACCAAGATAGTGTGCTTGCCGTCGGGCGCCCGGCTGGGATCGTAGATGGAGTCGGGGGCGGCAAGGAGCACGAAATTGCTCGGCCACCCGTGCAGCCAGATCTCGGCCTGGTACTTGTACGACATGTAGTCCACATCCTTGGGCCCCATGTAGAGTCGCGGCTGCATGCCCAGGTCGGGATAGTCGACCCGAGCCGAGTAGTCGGGCAGTTCGTGCATCGCGATGTTGCCCCACCAGATCTGGGCGCGGTCGTAGTCGATCTTCTTGGTGCGACGGAACACGGACTCGGTGAAGTACTCCTCCCCGATGAGCCGCTGACAGGTCTGGGGGATGCCCATGTCGGAGACCACGAACTTGCGCGCCCGCACTTCGGTGCCGTCGGTGAGCACGATCCCCACCGCCCGGCCGTTCTCGATGATGGCCCGTTCGACTTCCTGGCTGACGAAGAACTGCCCGCCCAGGTTACTGAACGCGCGCTGCAGCGCGTGTGTGATGGAGTGGGTGCCGCCGTAAACGATGGAGGCCGACTCCCACGATAGCACCAGCGCCAGCGTATGCACGAACACGTAGGGGCCGAGAACGTCAGAGGGGAACGAACCAGTGGAGGTCTCGATGGCCCGCATGAAGAGGATCTGCAGCTCGGGCGAGTCGAAGAGGTCGCGGGCCAGTTGCCGGCCCGTCTGGAAGCACCAGACCGGCTCGATGCCGTCGACCTCGGCGCCCACCAGCTTCTCCAGGGCGTTGGGCACGCCCCAGGGAGTGGGGGGCGAATACCGATATTCGCGGAAGGCCTGCCGCCAGGTACGCATGTAACGCCCGAGGAGCTCTAGGTAGGTCTCCGCGTCACGAGAACTGAGCTTCTTGATCTCATCATAGGTCTTGCGGACATTCTCCTCGGAGTACGTCTCGATGCCGGTCGCCGGGTCGACCACCAACGCCGAGTAGCCGATGAAGGCCGTGCCGTCCGGGAAGACGATGCCCTCGTTGTGGTCGGGGAAGACGTACTTCAGCCCTTTGGAAGGCAGATCGAAGTCCCGGTAGGCGGGATGCGCCCAGAAGCGGGTGAAGTGGGCGCAGGGGTTCTGCACGAACCCCGGACAAGGCAGATCCTCACCGCAGGCGCCGCCGCCCAGCTCGTGCTGGCGCTCGAACACCGCGGTGTCCAAACCCGCCTTCGCCAGGTAGGCGGCTATGATGGTGCCGTGATGACCCCCACCAACGACGATGGCATCGAACGTCGCGTCAGCCATTGCTCAACTCCCCCCCTCAGCCCCAGATAGTCATGTCGCTTATGTCCCGGAGCGCCTCGCGGCGCTGCTGTCGGCCTCGCGGAGCCTTCAGGCCGTCGCGTATTGTTTGGCCGTCTCTTCTCGCTGCCGGCGTAGTTCCGCTCGGCGTTGCTCGCGCGCGCTCAGGTCGCTTTCGTCCTTGGTGGCCCGCGCCGCCGGACGCTCGCTCCGCGCCGGCGCTGCCGTGACGCCTGCGTCCGGCACGGCCGCCAACACGGTGGCCGCTGCCGGCCCGGCGACCGTCGGAACCGCTTCAGCCTCCACCACGCCACCGCGCACGACCGGTTCGCGGCTCACGCGCTCGCGGGAACTCCGGCGTCCACCTTCCTTTTCCATGACGAAGCCCTTGGCCTCACTCCCCGACACCAACAGCTTGACCAGATGCCAGATGACCGCCGGTTTGAGCATCTGCCCGGCCATCTGCCGCAGATCCTTGCCGCCCAGGTCGGCCTCGATGTGCCAATGCACCGGCTCGGTGCTGGTGATGACCATGACCACGCTCTGCTCGCCGTTCTCCTTCTTGCTGAAACCGTCGAAATGACACTGCAGCTGGGTCTTGCCGAGTCCTGTGGATTTGACTTTCATGCCTGTTTCCTCCTAATGACTGCCGAGGATTCCCGTAGCACGGATCTGCGTCAGCTTCTCCGGCTCGGTCCACCACTTCTCGAGGCCGAGGTCGTTGGCCAACGTGTTCGCCGCGTTGTAGCCCGGACCGAACGTCACCATGCCCCCCGGCGACACGCTCGCGCCGCAGACGTAGAGGCCCTCAATGGGCGTGCGATTGTTGGAACACTCCTCGTTCGGGCGTAGATAGCCCATCTGCAGCGGCTTGTAGGCACCGTGCTTGATGCCGCCCTTGGCCATGGTGAGAAACTTGTTCGAGATGTCTTTTGGTGTCGAGAGGTACCGCCAGACGATGTTGTCCTCGATCATGTTCGGCGCGTAGGTGCGCAGCGTCGCCTGAAGCTCGTCGGCATGCTGCTCTCGGACCCGGTACCAGGCTTCGGACCCGCCGTCGAACAGATCGTAAGGAGCGTGCTCCGAGAGCAGGCCGGTGGCTTTGCCCGCGGGCGCTTGGTAGGGATCGTGCACCGAGGGGAAGCAGGCGTTGAAACCGGCCTCCGGCAGCAACTCTCCGTCGTGGATGGCGTCCCAATGGTCGATCATGTCCTCGTGCGAGTCGTATCCGAGGATATGGACGAATGCCTGGTTCACGTCCGGATTGAACTTGGAGCTGATGAAGTCCGGTGGTTCGGACAGGGCCAGGTGAACGCCGTTCAGACTCCACGTGTCCCACTCCCAGTCCTTGAGGCGCGTCACGAAGTTCGAGTCGAGGTGTTGCTCGCCGACGTAGTCCAAGAACGTCTGATGCGGATTGAGGCTCGAAGCCACGAACTTGGTGGCCGAGTGCACCGTGCCGTCTTCCAGTTCCACACCCGTGGCCCGTCCGTCGTCGATGATGATGCGCTTGATCAGTTGGCTCCCCAAGATCATGCCGCCGTGGGCGTAGATGTCTTTCGAGAGCCGATTGGACAGCTGGTGCGAGCCGCCCTTGAGCAGGCGATACTTGGCGGCCCGCTCGATCATGAGCGGCACTAGGAAGCCGAGACCCTCAAGATCGTAGTCGAGCCCCCAGAAGCAGGCCGCATAGAGCATCAAGCCTTTGATGTGCTCGTTCTCGAACCACCGGTCGACGATCTGAAGCGGAGTCTTCTCCTGGATCGCCTGGACCTCGCGGCCGATCTCGGTCTTCTGCAGGTTCGCGAGCTGCTCCATGGCGGGATGAGCCTCGGCATAGGTGGCCGGAGCGATGAAGTTGTCCACCAGCTTGGTGAAGTACGCGTTCATCTCGAGATAGGCCTCGGCATCGGCCTTCGAGAACACGGCGAAGTTCTCCGCCGTCTTCTGCGGATCATCATAGAGGCAGACCGCGCGTCCATCGGAGAGCGGCATCGTCATGCTCAGCTCAGGTTTGACGAATTCGAGCTTGTATCGGCTGAACAATTCGAGGTCCTGGAACACGGGCGCATAGTCCACCATCATGTGATAGACGGCGTGCGTGTTGTGGATCCATCCGGGGATGGTCACCTTCTCTGTGGCCAGTCCCCCGCCGATCTCCATGCGCCGTTCGAGCACGAGGACCTTGAGTCCCGCTCTCGCCATGTAGGCGGCCACCGTCAGACCGTTCGGTCCTCCGCCCAGAATAATGCCGTCCCAGGTCGCCATCGTACCCCCCGAAATATGCGACTGCACTGACCGCAATACTAGCGGACGTAGCAGAAATCACAATGTAGTTGTTCTGATGCAGAGATAAGCGCACATTATACTTCACCCCGGGCGCGACGAGCACCGAGCCCTCACCCGTTCAGGCAACGCGCGCGCTCGGTTGCACGCCGACCCGGCGCGTGCTTCAACGAACCCGTCGACGACGAACTCATCAAAGCCCTCCGTTCGGCGGCGGCGGAGCTTCTGCAGGAAGGACAACGCTCTCTTGACGCCGACGCCATCAAAAGGCTACCATTCCCCGGTTAGCACTGTGAAAATGAGCGTAAACGCCTGCCGCCCCCCGGCACTGCGACCCGCTCCTGTGAAGGGAAGGTGGCTACCCGGTATGACCAAGAGCCTTGAGATGTTCTGCAACCAGTGCGAGCAGACCCGGAAGGGCGGTTGTAGGACCAAAGGAGTGTGCGGAAAGGACCCCGAAGTCGCGGCGCTCCAGGACCTGCTCACCTATGCGATCCGCGGCCTGGCTGCGTGGGCCGTCACCGCACGGCAGCACGACATCGACGATCCCGAGATCAACCGGTTCACGGCCAAAGCGCTCTTCAGCACGCTGACCAACGTGAACTTTGACCCCATGCGTTTCGAGGGACTCATCTCCCGCGCCGCCTACTTCCGCGCGGGCCTGCACGCACGGCTGGCCGACAAGGGCATCAAACGCCCGGACTTCGCCGACCGGGCCACGAGGTTCATCCCGGCGCTCGACCGTCCCAGCCTGGTGGCCCAGGGCGTCGAGGTCGGCCTGCCCATAGACAAGACCCGCGACGCCGACGTCCAGAGCCTGCAGGAGGTCGTCCTCTACGGCCTGCGGGGCGTGGCCGCCTATACCGATCACGCCGCCATCCTCGGCCAGGAAGACCCGGCGGTCTACGCATTCATACAAGAAACGCTGGCCAAGATCACCGACACCTCCTTAGGTCTCGACGACTGGGTGGGACTCGGGCTCGAGACCGGCAGGGTCAATCTGCGCGCCATGGAGCTGCTCGATGCCGGCAACACGACCACCTACGGCCATCCGGTACCCACGCCGGTGCCCCTGGGCCACAAGGCGGGCAAAGCCATCCTCATCTCAGGGCACGACCTGAAAGACCTGGAGGAGCTGCTCAAGCAGACCGAAGGCAAGGGCATCAACATCTACACACACGGCGAGATGCTGCCCACGCATGCGTATCCCGGGCTCAAGAAGACCTATCCGCATCTCTACGGACACTTCGGCACTGCCTGGGTGAACCAGCAGGCCGAGTTCCCATACTTCCCCGGCTCGGTCCTCCTGACCACCAACTGCCTCATGCCGCCGCGCAAGGAATACAGCAGCCACGTCTTCACCACCGGCCTGGTCGGGTTCCCAGGCGTGAGGCATGTCACCAACAACAATTTCTCGCCCGTTATCGACAAGGCGCTGGAGCTGAAGGGCTACCTCGACGACGACAGCGAGGCGGGCATAGTGTGGACCGGATTCGGCCGCAACGCCATTCTGGGCGATCATCCGAACGGTAAGGTCTCCGACGTCATCGTCGATCATGTGAAGAAGGGGAAGATCAAGCACTTCTTCTTGGTGGGTGGTTGCGACGGTGCCAGTCCCGATCGCAACTACTACAACGATTTCGTCGAACAGGCCCCTGCGGACACGGTCATACTGACCTTGGCGTGCGGCAAGTTCCGGTTCTTCGACATGGACCTCGGGTTCATCGACGGTATCCCCCGTCTGGTCGACGTCGGCCAGTGCAACGACGCGTATTCGGCGATCCAGATCGCCGGGGCCTTGGCCCAGACGTTCGACTGTGGTGTGAACGACCTGCCGCTGTCGCTGGTCCTCTCCTGGTACGAGCAGAAGGCGGTGTCGATCTTGCTCAGCCTGCTCCATCTGGGGATCAAGGACATCCGTATCGGACCGAGCCTGCCCAACTTCATCTCCCCGAACGTGCTGAACGTACTCGTGGAGAATTTCAATCTGACCCCGATCACGACGGCCGAAGAAGACCTCGAAGCCATCCTCGGAGCCGCGTAAGCACCAAGACACTGACCGGCCGGGCGGCGGGAGACCTCCCGCCGCCGTTCTCCTCGTCTCAACCGCCGCACGAAGCCCGCTACCAGACGTTAGTGTTCACGCCGATCCGACCTGGGCGCGCGTTCATGATAAGATTCGCTTATCATTCGTGGGCAGGAGGCGCACGGTCCGCGCGAAACGATCGGGCGGTCCGCGTAGTCGGGACGGGAGCCTGGTGAACCTCAACCAACTCAGGGTCTTCTACGTAGCCGCGCGCGAGCGAAGCCACACGCGTGCTGCACGCCTGCTGTTCATCACGCAGCCGGCCGTGAGTCAGAACATCAAAGCCCTCGAGACCTATCTGGGGCTCTCCCTTTTCAGCAAGACCGGACGCCAACGCGAACTTACGCCCGCCGGCCGAATACTCTACGATCACGCCGAACGAATCTTCACCTCCGCCGACGAGGCTGAGCAGGCCATGCGCGAACTGGGAGCTATCGACAGGGGCGAGTTACGGGTGGGCACCACGAAGATCTACGCCCGCTACTTGATGCCCTCGATCATCGACGCCTACAGAGAGCGACATCCCGACATCACCGTCATGCTCGATGAAGGCAGCTCTGAGCAGATCGTAAGGAGCGTTGCCGACCTGACCAACCATCTGGGCGTCGTAGGCCGGGTGGACCTGCCTCCACGCATGCGCCATCTGCCCTTTCGACGGATCCACCTCATTCTCGTCGCGGGAGCCGATCATCCTCTCGCACAACGGGTCGCCGCGGGTGAGCCCGTCACCTGGAAAGATCTGACCGACCAGCCTCTGATCCTGCGGGAGCACGGGTCCAGCAGCCGCCTGGCCGCGGTCGACCGCCTGACCCATGAGGACGTGGCTACCCGGGTGGTCATGGAATCAGGGTCGGTGGACTTCATCAAGCGGTACGTCGCCGAAGGGAAGGCGCTGGCATTCTTGTATGAGCCCGACCTTCGCGATGAACTCGAAGGCGGCCGCCTGGTGCGGATCCCTCTGGCAGGAGGCGAGTTGGAGCTGGAGACCTATACCGTCCTCCTGCCGGACGCAGCCCGCACCCCGGCGGTTCGCGCTTTCCTGCAGGTGCTGGAGGAGTCGGCCACCGCGGGCTGGAGCGTCCTGCCCGACAGCGGAGAGACCACGCACGCGATACACTGACGCCACACCGACGCCTGCGAACCAAGCTCAGGTGTCGGAGCACCACAGCCCGAGCCCGACCGAGAGGAGATCGACGTCCATGCTGGCCGCCCGCGTCACCCGGATGGAGCACTCGCCCACGCTGCGCATCGCCGCACTCGCCGGACGCATGAAAGCCGATGGCATCGACGTGCTCGATTTCAGCGTCGGCCAGCCGGATTTCCCCACACCGGAGGTCGCGAAGCGGGCGGGGAAACGGGCCATAGACGCCAACCGTACCGGGTACACGACCAGCGAAGGCATCATAGAGTTGCGCACGGCCATCGCCGACAAGCTACTGCGCGACAACGCCCTCGAGTACTCGCCTCAAGACATCATCGTCTCGCCGGGAGCCAAGGCGTCCCTCTACTTCCTGGCCATGGCCGTCTTCCAACCGGGCGACGAAGTGCTGATCCCTTGTCCGTACTGGGTGAGCTACCCGGAACAGGTGAGATTGGCCGAGGCCATGCCGGTGTTCGTGCCGGCCGCCGAGACCGGGGGATTCAAGTTGACACCGGGCGATCTGGAGGCTGCGGTGACTCCGCGTACGAAGGCGGTGATCCTCAACTACCCCTCGAACCCAACCGGTGCCTGCTACGACGCGGACGAACTGGCTGCCCTTGCGCACGCATGCCTCGAACACGACCTACTGGTCATCTCCGACGAGATCTACGAGAAACTACTCTACGACGGACGTAGCTTCACCAGCATCGCGTCGCTCGGGCCGGAGATCAAAGCAAACACGGTAGTGGTGAACGGCATGAGCAAGAGCTATTCCATGACCGGCTGGCGGCTGGGCTACGCGGCCGGCCCCCACCACATCATCGACGGCATGGCCAAAGTGCAGAGCCACTCCACGAGCAACCCGACATCCATCTCGCAGTGGGCGGGCCTCGAGGCCCTGCGCTCGGCCGACGACGACGTCGAGCGAATGCGGCAGGAGTTCGAAGTCCGGCGGAACCTTATCGTACGCCGGCTCGGCGAGATCCCCGGCATCGTCTGCACCCCCCCGGCGGGGGCCTTCTACGCCTTCCCGAACGTGTCCGCCTGTTTCTCGCGTCGGAGCGTCGGATCGGCCCTCGACCTGGCCGCCCACCTGCTGAAGGAAGCCCGGATCGCCGTCGTGCCCGGTGAGGCGTTCGGTTCGCCACACCACATTAGGTTGAGCTATGCGTGTTCGCTCGCTCAGATCGAGGAGGGCATGGACCGCCTGGCCGCGGCGCTGGAGGGGCTCGGGTAGCTTCGGTTCTCGGCAGCCCCCCCGTGCGCCAGCGCAGGCAACCGCCTCACGGCGCCAAGACCACCACCACCCACATCCCGACCATCGCTACGCCGGCCGCGAGCTGGATGGCGATTCCGATACCCACGCCAATCAGGGCCTCTCCGGTGGAGCGCCACGCCTCTCCAAAACCGCGCAGACGGACGAGTTCAGCGGCAAAGATCGCGATGGGTCCGCCGATCAGCGCCCCTACCACGGGAACGATGATGAAGCCGGCGATAACGCCCGCAGCGCCGACCACAAGCACCCAGCCCGGGGCTCCCGCCGCCGAGGCGCGCCGGGCAGGGACGATGTAGGTGGCGATGCCGGCGGCGGCACCGAGGCCGACGATCACCACCGCGACGCCCCAGCCGAGAGTCCCGTCGCCTCCCCAGACCGCCCAGACGATCGCGGCTCCCATGATGAGCATCAAGCCGGGCAGAACCGGTAGCACGGTGCCCGCCAGACCGATGAGCATAGCGACCCCTATGAGGATGTCGAAGGCCGACAAAGGCGGCCCTCGCTACACGTCCTGCAGCAGATCGATCACCTTGGTCTCGTCGCTGGTCAACATGACGATCGTCACCGTGGGTGAGTCCGTCGACGAAGCGTGGATCTGCGCCACATTGATGCCGGCGTCAGCGAGACGGCGCGCGATGACTGCGAGTTCGCCGGGCTGATTGTCCACTTCGGCGACGACGACCGGGATGAGGCCCACCTCGCCACCCAACGCGGCGAGGGCTTCACCGGTCAAGCGGTTGTTGCTGGTAAGCAAGAGCACCTCGGCCTTATCGCCCTTGTCGTACGCGCCTATCGCGGTGATGTTCACGCCCGCGTTGTTCAGGGCCTCCGCCACATCGGCGAGCAGGCCGACGTGGGTAGGCGCCGTGTAGAGGATCTCGTTTCGAAGCTGGACCTTGGCCATGACAAGCCTCCCGTTGCGGATGGTGTTTCTAGATTCATACCGCGCCGGCCGCTACTCTAGTCGCGCGCAAATCCCGGTTCCTCTCCGCTGCCTCGGGGTATGGTGCAACCATGACCCGCACGCGAATACCCCTCGACTCCGACGCGCTACGCGCGAACGTCGCGGGGACCGCCCAAGAAGTCAGCATCCCTCCGCGTTACCAGCCGCTGTTCGAAGCTGTGGTGGGCTACCACGGTGTGCAGGAGCCCCTGCGCGAGACCCTCACGGAGTACTTCCACGGATTCCGAAACGTTGGCGCCGTGATTGACGGCCTTCAGACCACGCTCCTACGCAACTGGAGCTACTTCGAGCGTTCTCCCGACCGCATCCGACTGTTCTCCCTCCTCGCCGGACTGGCCGTGGATCTGCTGGACGCTCCGCTCACCGACGAACAGGCGTCCACGCTGGTTCGCCAGGTACTCACGTGGAGCACGGTGGCCACGAGGGGTGCCCACGGACCCGAGTACGCAGGCGAGCTACGCTCGATGGGGGAGGCTCTGGCAGGTCATTTCGATCGATGGACGCTGCCGTTCCTGGAGCGAGACCGGCTTCTGCGCGACCTCGTGGCAACGTTGCCCCTCGAAAGCCCGGCTGTGAACGTCTTCTGTCGGCTCTATGCCCGAGTTCTCGAGGCGGGTCGGCGACGGTTCGTGGAGCGTCTCGACGTGATCGCTTGGGCGCGTGAACCCCACGCAAGGCTGAACCGTCCGTCGGAGTTGACGCGCCACTTTGCTTCTGCCTCTCCGATCGAGACGTTGTCTGCCGGCGATCGAGATGCGCTCACAGCGGAGCGCGCGTACTCCGACCTCCTCGATGAGGCCATCGGAGCCATCTTCCGGGTCCAGGACATCGAGGACCGTTTCATGGTCTGTCTCTTCTTCCTCAAGGACGACACGCTGGGCTACCGCCAGCACGAGGTCACGGTGGACCTGCTCGCCGTGGTCAAGAGCCTCATGGATCCCGACCGTCACACCGACTTCCACCGGCTGCTCGAACTCCTCACCGGCTTCTTTCACGAGAGGGAAGGACTCTATCCGGAGATGCGCTTTCAATGCTACGAGGCCATCGGCGCGGCCATCGGCAGGGCGGGCGCCACTCGTGCGGCCGACCACCTCATCGACGACCTGCTCTCGTGGCGATTCCAGTACCCCGACATCGGCGGCGCCACCGACGAGTGGCAGACCGTCGTGAACCCCTTCCACCTGCCGAACATCCGCTGCTGGATGCGCATAGTCGAGTCGAACCCCGCCCTCTACGAGCGCCTGGCCGCGGCACTTAACGTACAGCTTAGGCTGGGCGGCGTGTTCATCAACGACACCGATCTCTTCCAGCGCGACGTCAGCCGCTTCTTGGGCGCAGATGTCCGCCCGATCTACTTCGTGGCCAAGCAACTATTGCGGACGTTTCCGGTCTACTTCAACGAGGTGGGAGCCGAAGGCGAACTACGCTCGGTGTCGACCGAGGTAGACGAGCTATGCGGGCGACACGACACCCTGCTGCACTTCCTGCGGAAACAGTCGCATGCCGAGTCGTCCAACCGATTGGTGGACTTCAGCCAAGCCGTGCTCGATTACTGGCGCACCCTGGATCCCGTTGGGCTCTCCCCCTATCTGTCGGAGAACACGATGGCCGCCGTGCGGGCGGAGCGGGCGTGGGCGGAAGGACCGCACCGCGTGTTGTCCGGCGCTGGCGGCGCGCCAACACCCGCCACTGCAGGCGACGGCGACCCCGCCGATGCCGACGAGGCCGCGGCGGCCTGTCTCGGCGATGCTCAAAGCGCCCGGCGGGTCCAACTGTTGGTGCGCATGCACGATCTCCTGGCCGAGAAGTACTCGTTCTCGACGGGCGACCTGGCCGTCCGGGTGGAACGGCACCTTCAGTTGGTGCCCGAGCTACGCACCGCCTTCAGCGCCGCGAGCGCGGCCTGGAGGGCGGCAGTCGCCGCCGGCCGAGACTCCAACGACGCCGGCGCGACCCGCGATCTGCTACTCGACGCGTCTCTGGACGTGCTCGAGGGACTCCGTGACCTGATACTCACACCGGGTCCGACCGAGGAAGTGGAGAACATCTACCACAAGCGCCACATAGCGGCGGGAATACCAAGCATGTACGGCACGTACAGCGAACCCAGGTTCGACGCCGTGGGACTCTCGTTCCGCGTGGAGCAGCTGGTAGTCCGCCTTCTCGACGACGCCGCATCCGCGGTTGAAGGCCCTGAGGGCTACCTCACACGGGCGACACTGCGGCGCATGTCGGCCACTATGCACCGGTTCGAACGGGCCCTGGCGGTCGACGGTGTGCATTCTCAGAATCTGTCGGCCAATCTGCGCCTGCTGGAGGCCAGCGCCGAGTACGCGACGTTCACGTTCAACCAGTATCAGAACGTCTTTCAATTCATGGCGGCCGCGGTATCCGAACTCAGCCGCCTGTCGGTGCTCAGTCACGACCAGGCCCTGCGAACGATCTTGCAGTGCGACCCTCGCCAATGCGATCTCCGTCACCTGGCGCCCGACGCCGTCGCCGAGATGGTGCTGCGGGAAGTGCTGGTATCGGCTCTCGGCCTCCAGGTGTTTGACCGCTACGTGGCCGCCGGTCTACGAGGAGTGACCGCGCTTGCCGGCAGGCTCTCCCCCGATGACCTCACCCGCATCATGAACTACGACCCGGACCGATTGGTCTCGTGGATCCACGAACGCGCCCCCTCCACCGATAACCAGATCACCCTCGGTTCCAAGGCATTGGGATTGAAGCACCTGGCGGAGTACGGGCACCGCGTGCCCGAGGGATTCATACTCACCACGGAACTCTACACTGCCCTTCCGGCCATGTCGTATCGCCCGCTCTTCGACGACACGATCATGCGGTTGCGGCAGGCGATCACCCGACTCGAGCGTACGACGGGCCGGCGTCTCGGCGACCCCGTGCAACCCCTGCTGCTATCTATCCGATCGGGGGCGGCCGTCAGTCTGCCCGGACTCATGGTGACCTTCATCAACGTGGGCCTGAACGACCCCCTGACAGAGGCACTCGCCGATCTCCCCGACCGCGCCTGGACGGCGTGGGACTCCTACCGGCGCTTCATACAATCGTGGGCCATGTCCGGCGGAGTCGATCGGGACGTCTTCGACGCGATCATGACCGACTTCAAGAGCCGGCTCGGGGTGACACACAAAGCCGACTTCTCTCCGGAACAGATGCGCGAGATCGCGCGCGCATACAAAGCCCGCGCGCGGGAACTCGGCGTCGTCTTCGTCGACGACCCGTTCCGGCAGGTGGTCACGTGCGTTCGGCGGGTACTCACGTCGTGGGAGGCGCCTCAGGCGCGCATCTACCGAGAGTACCTCGGTGTCGCCGAGGAGTGGGGCACAGCGGTCATCGTACAGAGGATGGTGTTCGGAAACCGCGGGGGCCACTCAGGGGCGGGGGTGACCTTCACCCGCAATCCTTTGGAGCCTCACAGCCGACAGGTGCGACTGTTCGGTGACTTCGGCGTGCGCACGCAGGGCGAAGACCTGGTCGGCGGTCTGGTGTTCCCCCTGCCCATCTCGGAAGCCCAACGTTTGGGTAGCCCGACCTATCGGGAAACAGAGCGCTCTCTCGAGCGCGATTTCCCCGGGATCTATTCCGCCCTCCGCTCAGTGGCCGAGGACCTTGTGCACGGCCGGGAGTACGATCCGCAGGAGATCGAGTTCACGTTCGAATCTCCTGACGCGGATGACCTCTACATACTTCAGAAGCGTCCTATGGTTCAGGGATTCCTCGAAGAGCTCCCCGTGTTCGACACCGCACGTTGCGCCCAGTGCGATATGCCCGTGGCCGTAGGGATGGGCGTGGCGGGAGGCGCGTACGCGGGCCGGGTGGCCGTGAACCCAGGCCAGATAGAGGACCTCCTTGCCGAGGATCCGGAACAGCCCATCGTTCTTCTGCGCCCGGACACCGTGCCCGAAGACATCGCGATGATCGTGCGGGTGCAGGGCATCTTGACGGCTCGGGGCGGAGCGACGTCGCACGCCGCCGTCACAGCCAAGCGCCTGGGCAAGACCGCCGTAGCCGATTGTCGGGCCCTCGCGGTGCGGGAGTCCGAAGGCACCGCGGCGCTCGCCGGCCACGAACTGCAGGCCGGCGACTGGCTGAGCCTCGATGGTCGCACCGGCCGCATCTTCCTAGGGCGCCTCAGCATCATCACCCCGAGAAAGGAGCCACCGACATGAGCCCCCCCCGGATCCTGGGCATCAACGGCCTAGGCCGCATCGGCAAGTTGACGCTCTGGTATCACCTCGACCGCGAAGACTTCGACGGCTTTGTCGTGAACGTCGGGCGCGACGTTGGGAAGTCCTTGGACGCGGTAGCGCAATATCTCGACAAGGACAGCACCTACGGCACCCTTCACCGCTACCTCGGAGGACACCGGGCACAACGCGACATCCAGGTTGTCGACGAGGCCGCCGGACTGCTGAGCGTGCACGGCAAAGACGTCCACATCCTGCGCCATGCCCGCGACCCACGCCTGATCCCCTGGCGCGATCACGGAGTGGTCGTGGTGGTCGACGCAACCGGCAGGTTCGTCGACCCGCTCGCCCCGAGCGAAGCTCCGGGCGGCTCGCTCCGCGGTCATCTGGAGGCGGGAGCCAAAGTCGTCGTTCAGAGTTCCCCCTTCAAGAGCAAACAGAAGGACGCCGCCACCCCCGACGACGCCGTGATGCTGATCAACGGCATCAACGAGTACCAGTTCGATCCCGGCCGCCACCTGCTGGTTTCGGCCGCCTCCTGCACCACGACCGCGCTCGCTCACATGCTGCGCCCGCTCCTGGACCGCGACCTCACGCAACATATGATCACAGCAGGCATGAGCACCATCCACGCCGCCACCAACAGCCAGCCTGTTCTGGATGCGGTTCCCAAGGCCGGCGCCGGCGATCTCCGCAAGAGCCGGGCGGCATTCGACAACATCATCATCACCTCAACCAACGCGGCCAAGGCGCTGGAGCAGGTGATGCCCGAGATCGCCCGCATAGGCTTCATGGCGGATTCGGTGCGCATCCCCACCTCGACTGTCAGTCTGATCATCCTGAACGTGACGTTCCAATCGGAGATGACCGCCGATGGGCGGCCCCTCATCGACCGCGATACCATCAACGCGATCTACGAGGAAGCGGCCGATGGCGAAGCCCGAGGGCTGGTGAGGTACAGCGAGGAGCAGAACGTGTCGGCAGATATGGTCGGCGAAGACGCGGCGGTGGTCATCGAGTCGGTTGAGACCCACTCCCGCACGGGTTTCATAGACGTCGTGCTGCCCGCCGAGCCGCGTGGGCTGCCTACCGCCGCGCGAGGACTCCCGCTCCATGCCGCGACCGCCGCCGACGAAGCCTCGCCTGCCGTCGGGTGGACGGACCTTCAGTCCATCCGGATTCCGGTGACCCACGTCAAGATCTTCGGGTGGTACGACAACGAGATGGGCAGCTATAGCCATCGGCTGGGCGAACTTACCTCGTACGTCGCGCGGAATCTGTAGAAGGAGGCGTCACCGCGGAGACGCACGCCCGCAGGCGGCGCTACGGGATAACCTGCGGGCAGGCGCGGGGCCGACTCAACGCCCCCGCGCGGCCCCCTCTTCTAGGATGACGATCTCCGCTTCGCTCGACGCGCCCGGCTCCGCCGGGATGGTGAGCAGCGCCACCGCCCGGGGCAGGTGGAAGCGCCGCCGACCCGCCGAGCCCGGGTTCAGATAGAGCACGCCGTCCCTCCGAACGATCGATGGTGCATGGCTGTGCCCGGTCACGACGATGCTGAACCCGTCGCGCTCGGGGTCGCGACGCCGGAGCAGGTCTTCTTTGATGTGGGCCACCAGGAGGCAGCGGCCGTTGACCTCGACCACGGCCTCCTGGGGCAGATCCCAGGCCCAGGCCTCGTGGTCGACGTTCCCGCGCACGGCCGTGACGGGCGCGATGGCCGACAGGTTGTCGAGGACCGCCATCGCTCCGACGTCACCGGCGTGTACGATCCGGTCGACCCCGGCAAAGACCTTCTCCAGCCGGGGATCGAAAAGTCCATGAGTATCGGAGATGACCCCGAACCGCACGGCGCGCGTCTCTCTCTGTGTATCAACCATGGTGCCATGGTAGCAGGGCGCCGCGGGCTCATCTCGCGCCCGCGATACAATCACACGGCGCACGCACACCACCCTCGAAACGCGGCCAGAGGAGCGACCATGACCGAGAAGGCAGGGGAGCGCTTTCAACGCGAGACCCGGTACACGCGCGAGAACATAGGCGGCCACAACCTCGACTGGGACAACCGCCCCGCGGCCTACAAGACCTACCGCGACGCGCCCGTGGTCGCGCTCCCGCCTCCTTTCGACGGGTTCCCCTCGGACGGGGCCGCCGGCACACCGGCCGACAGCCTCTGGCAGGCGATCGCCCGGCGCCGAAGCGTTCGGCAGTTCACCGATGGCCCGGTAACACTCGAGGATCTGTCCCGCCTGCTGTGGGCCGGGAGCGCGGTGACGCACGTGGCGGCGAACCAGCTCTACCGAGCCGCGCCTTCGGCGGGCGCCCTCTATCCCATCGAGACCTACATCGCCGCCAATCGCGTTCACGACCTGCCTGCCGGTCTCTACCACTATCGCGTGGCCGAGGTCGACGACAGTGGCCGCATCAACCCGGGCGGCGGCCACGTCCTCGAACGACTGCACACACGGGGAATCGGACAGGAGTTGGCCCGCGCGGCGCTCGAACAGGGGCTGCTCGCCAGAGCGGCCGCGGTGTTCGTGTGGACGGCGATGCCGGCACGCAGCCGCTGGAAATACCGCGAGCGGGCGTTCCGGTACATCTACTTGGACGCGGGCCACGTCGCCGCCCAGGTCTCCTTGGCGGCCGTCGCCTTGGGCCTCGGCACCTGTCAGATCGGCGCCTTCTTCGACGATGCGGTCGACGACCTGCTGGGGGTGGACGGCGAGACCGAAGCCACTCTCTACCTCACCGCAGTGGGCCATCCGAGCCGGGGACGTCTCGACAGCTGAGCCCAGCGCCGGTCCGCGGCGGGCGTGGCATCGATTACATCTACCGTTTGAAGATGAGCGCCATGTTGATGAGATAGATGAGCACGCCGACGGCGAAGACCAGAGACCCCGCCAAGACGACGACGGAACTACCCGCGATCATCCCCGCAGCCACCGCCAGCACGCCGACGCCGTAGACGGCCCAGCCCATCTTGCCCAGGCCCGGTTCATACAGTGAATCCAGCTTGGGCACCGGCTGCTTGCCGACTAGGTCGGCGTACTTATGCAGCCAGGCCAAGAAGGTGTTGATCTTGTACATGTGACCCAGGATCATCATGCCGATCCACCCGAACAGCCCCAGCCACAAGGAAGTGCGCCAGATCCAGTGGTTCGCCCCAAAGCCGGCGATGATGCCCGCCTCCGCCAGAGCAAGGGCGACCACCCAGATAACCACGCCGGAGAGGGCGAACGGGTAGATGATGTCGGGCATGCGACGCCGCCGCTGCCGGTAGAGCATGACGATCTGCCAGGCGAAGAGAACCGCGCCCACCAGTACGGCCGCCACCGCAACCGCCGCCACCGGCGCAGAACCGCCGGCCACCGAGACGGCCCCCAGGAGCACCAGCCCCAGACAGGTCAGCGCCAGCTGCGTGTACGCCACACGGTGGTTGATACGATCCTCGGCCAAGGTGAACATGCCGATGAGCTTGTACCCCACCCCGTAGGCAAGGATCGAGAAGAACCCGGCCAGTCCCAGTGCCCCGTGACCTCCCAAGCTGGGTACATGACTGCCCTGTAGGAACCCGTAACGGCGGTTGAACACCAGCAGCACGCCCATCAGCACCAGCCACACGAACGCCGCGAACGCCGCAACCACGTGGGTGGCCACCAGGCTCTCGGCCGGGGTCGCCGCCATGAGGGTACCGATCATGACCACCAGATACATCGTCGCCGCCACTGCGATCAAGACGCCGCCCGCGATAAGCCACGACGACCCGCTCGTCCAGAACCCATAGAGCAAGAGCAACAGTCCGGGAAGCAGGATGTAGAACACTCCTCCGGCCAGACGTTCCGACGACACCCGCACCTGCAGGGCCACCGGCACAAGCTGCAGACTGGCTCCGATGACGGTCATGGTGGCCCAACCCAGGGTGGCCAGATGGAGCATAAACAGCATTCTTGGCGCGATGAACAATCCTACGAGCGTGCTGCCTTCGACGGGCAGGAGCACCGCAAACACCGCCAGGGCGACAGTAGCGCTCACGATGTACCGATAGGGCACTGAGAGCGATGGAGCCTCCGTGCCGGAAATGCCTCCCCCGCCCACGTTCATCCGGCCGCCTTGAGAATCAAGATGTCCTTGCGATCCGGACCCAGATCCCAGATACGATAGCGGTGACCCTGCTCCTCCAGCTTCGCGGTCAGGTGAGGCGGCGTACGCATGTGATGCACCAAGAGCAGCGCACCAGCAGGCAACGGAGCCAACCCTTCGAGCACCTTGACCATGGGCATGGGGGGAGTAAGGTCCTCAGGGAGGATGGTGACCACCGCCGCCACCAAGTTCTCGGCCGGTGGCGCGTCGGCCGCGAAGAGCGCGTCGATGTCGAGAGCCGCTACTCCCGCGGCGCCCGTCTGAGCCGCTCCGGTGGGCGAAGGCATGGCGACGGGACGAACGGCGCCGTGAGGATGCGTGTCGTCGGCATCGGTTTCGGCCGAAACCTGCCGCTCGCGATAGAAGGTGATCAGCCAGTCGTCCGGACCCAGCTCCTCCACCCAGTGAACGAACCCCTTCGCACCTAGGACCCCATACAGGGGGAACGGCTGGAAGGTGTTTCGCAGACGGAACGCCTGGCCGACCGATACGGTCCGCGCCGCGTCCTGAATCACGAAGAAGGGGTCCTCGCCCCGCCGCTGCAACTCGCGGGCGTCGAGTTCAGCGGCCACCGTCGCTTGGCCCAGCCAAGCGGGAGGCTGTTCGGATCCGGCGGAACCTGGAGGCGCTCCACCCAGTATGGCGCCCAACACGGGTGGGGAAGCGCCGAGGTCCGGCTCGACGGCCACGGCATGGTCAATCTGCACACCCAAGGCACCATTGAGGACGCGCAGCAGTTCGGCCGGTGGAATGCCCGCAACCCCGGCCGCCTGCGAGACGGTGGCCAACCGCGCAAAGGTCTTGCGCATCAGCGGGTTCTTGAGTCGGTTGAACGTAGGGCTCTGAGCCACCAGGACGTCGAGCAGCTCGGGGTGCTCGTTGAGCACGCTGGAGATTTTCTGGTCCGGCCGTACCGGCATCCGGGAGGCATCCATGTCTGCCATGTCCGCCTACTTCCAGCCGAGCTGAACTCGGGCGCTGTCGCTGATGCGGTCCGGCGTCCACGGGGGATCGAACACCACTTCCACGTGGGCGTCCTTCAGCCCGGGGGCGGTCAATGCGCCGGTGCGCACCCCTTCAGCCAGGCTGGTCCCGATGGGGCAACCTATCGAAGTCAGCGTCATCCGGATGAACGCCTCATCGTCCCTGACGTCTACGTCGTAGACAAGCCCCAGGTCCACGATGTTCACGCCAAGCTCAGGGTCCATGATGCCCTTCAAGCTCTCGAGCACTTCTGCTTTCGTAGCCATGCCAACCCACCTTCCTCGCCGTCCTCGCCGACCGAAACGGGACAATGATCGCCGTTCCGTGACCCGTCGACCATGTATTCCCTATCTACGTAGTGATTATACCTGTTTGGCTTCATGTCCGCTGAATTGATTGCGCATGGCCGCCAAGAGTCTGGCGGCGTAGCTCTCATCTTGGCGGCTGTCGAAGCGTCTCATGAGCGAGAGCGGGATCACCGGCTGGGCGGACGTTCACGCCATTACTCCTGCGCCGGGTAACCCGCGGTCGGGAAGGACGCGGCTGGGGCTCCTTTAACGACGGAACCCAGACTCCAACACGTAGAACTGAGCACCGAGCGGCGCCATGGGTCCCCGCAGTTTATCGATTTGGTCTGCTGCCCCGTGGATCTCCATCTTCACGAGGTCGCTCACCGTCAGCGCTTCCTGCAGCAAGGGTCCAACGTGACCTGCATGAGCCAGCAGTGCGTCGGCATTCGCGTAGGCCTCGCGGCAGAATGCCTGGTAACCGTCGTAGCTGAAGCCGTAGTAGATGCAGCCGGGTTCGGTGCCGGTCTCGGCGATCATCCGCTCCGCAACAGCCTTGAAGTCGGCCAACCGACCTTCGTGGACCTGGAAATATGGATGGATCGAGCATGTTGTGTCTGTGGTCCCCATGGGGTCCCCCCTTCAGTGGTTGTCTCTCATCTTCTCGCATCTGGGATAAGAATGATAGCGAGGACCCGGTCAGTGAGGACCCGACTGCACCAGGTCCACATCCGTCAGCGGGAAGTCCGCGTCACTTCCGCGCCGCCACGACCTCCAAGAAGCTCTCCAACTGTCCCAGGCCGCGGGCCCGGTCGAAGAGCTGCGGATCGTTGTGGTCGCCTTCGAGCAACAGACCGGGGATGCCCTTGCGCTCCTGGAGCATCCGGCGCAACTCCACCTCCACAAGGCTGAACGGCTTGCAGCTGCGATCGGAGTGGAAGACGATGCCGTCGACGTCGTAGAGGTCTGCCAGTTCGGCGATCAGGTCGTAGCGTCGCCCGATCTGCACGTTCAGGAACCCTGCACCCATATAGGCGGCGAGGCTGCGGATAGGATCGTCGAGGTCCACCGGGCCCATATAGCGGGGGCCCCAGGCCTGCGTATAGGTGTCGATGACGAAGTTGGCGCCCATCTGGGCCAGCTCATCGAAGAGCTTAAGGTCGAACCAGGGCGGGAGGTTGTCCCAGAGCAGTCGGAACCGTTCCCCGGGAACGGCGGCGAAGCCTTCGTCCACCCGCTGCTTCACCTCGTCGCGCAGAGCCCGGAGGTGGGCCACATAGGCGGGAGTGCCGCGCAAAGACACCATCGGAAACATATGGGTGAAAATGTCGGCCGCCGTGATGGGACAGGGGTGGGCGGCGCGGAGCGCCAGCACCTCCGACCATAGAGCCTTGCCCTCGTTGGAGAGACGCAGCACCTCACGGAACCGCTCAAGATCGAACCTGCGGCCGGTCTGCTCCTCTATCCACGCGATCATGCGCCGAAGTTCGCTCTCGACGTAGTCAAGGTTAATGCCGGCGGAATCCTCACGCACAAGGGGCGTATCGACGACGAACGTGGGTACCTGCCACTCCCGGGCGACCGCCCGCCACCAGATCATGATCATGATGCAGGAGTTCATCGAATCGACCTGGATGGTGGGATGGGGAAGCGGTCCGTACGGTCCCTCGCCGGAAAAGACCGTGCCTAAGGTCGCGCGCACGTAGGAACAGAGATCGGCGCTGAAGCCACGCGCTTCCGCTATCGCCGACAGCTTCGGAGTCAGCTTCATCGCCCCACACGCCGCCCCGTAGTTCTCCGGATAGAAGGGGAAGATATCCATGGCGTAGAAGACCTCGCAGGGCACGCCCACGTTGAGCCAAGCGCTCGGCCGGCCTTCGGCGGCCGCGGCGAAGAGTTCGTCGTAATAGCCCTTTATCAGGCCCTTTAGGTTGTTGGTGGCTTCCAGGCGGACGCCCATCAGAACCCCCTCCCGGGCGCCATGCGGTCTTGAGGTTCGGCGCGTCCGGCCGCCGTCCGCGGCGGCGCGAGGGCGGTCATCAGAACCCCTCTATCTGTTCGCGGAAGGCTTCGAGCCGAGTACGCACCTGCTCGAAACCCTGACTGCGGTGTTCGCCCTCGATCATGACGGCGGGAATACCCTCCGCCGCCAACCGGTCGCGTAGATAGGGCCACTCCACTTCCTCCGAGTCGCAATACCTTGTCAGGTAGAACACCACTCCGCCGGCGCCCGAACCGCGTACCTGGGCGATCAGGTGATCGGCGCGCGGTTCGGCGGGCTCCTTGACCGAGCACGGCGGCTTGGTCAGGTATGCCCGGGCAAGGGCGGTCCAGGGATCGGCGGCGAGACCGGCCGAGCCGCCTGCGCCGCCGGTTGGAGCGGTGCCGCCCACGCGCACCGAGTACCAGCGCGAGCCGGAGGAGAGGTCGTCGGCGATGAGGTACAGCCCGGTCTGCTCGACGAGAGCCGCAAGCTCGACATTGTCGAACGTGGTGCCCGACAACACCACGGGGAGGGCATCACCGGGCTCGCCCGCCGGCGGATGAGCCAGGAGGGCCGACAGTTCCCGCGCGAACTCGTCGGGGAGCATGGTGGTGGCGGCGACCAGCACCCCCAGATAGTCACTGCCGGAGAGCGCCATCTCGCGGGTCGCCCGGCGGCGGGCCACTTCGGCCACAAGCGCCCGCTTCTGGTCGCAGGCGGCGATCGACTCCAGCAGCCGGTGATCGTCGATGGGGGCGTCGAGTGCCGCCGCCATGCGGGCAGAGACCTCGCGCAGCTCGGCGGCCAGGTACTGCACCGCCGACTCGGTGTTGGTCACGGTGGGATAGCGCACGAAGTCGACGTATGGACTGAGGCCATCCGCGTCCCAGACGGCAAAAACGCCACGGAGCGAATCGCAGTAGCGGGTGAAGAGCACCCCGTCGAGCGCGGACAGGTCGCCCCGCAATGCCTGATCGAGCAGGTTGCGCGCCGCCGGGCAGGCATATCCCTGGATGTGTTCCATGGAACGGGAATCGTCGCGCCCGTCGACGGTCACCCGGTAGGGGATGACCCCGTGGGCCATGATCAGCTCTTCAGGCAGGTAACTGTCAAAGTAGCCCACGGCCTGCAGGCCGGTGTGCTCCTTGAGGCGGGCGAGTTCCGCCCGCGGCGAGGCCGCCACCGCGCGCAGTCGTTCGAGAGCCTGGGCACCGCGCGCGGCCCCGCCGGCAGCCACTGCACCGCTACCAAGAGCGGGTACCCCACCGCTGGGTGTGATCGCGGCCACGGCTAACTGTCGCCCGCAGCCGCGGCTCCCGGAGTCCCGACCGGAGCGCCCGGGACGGCGTCGCCCGCTCCGTCGGCCTCCGCGGCCATCCTCCTGAGCTCGGTCTTGAGGATCTTCCCGGTCGGGCTCTTGGGCAACGCCGGCATGAACTCCACCACCTTGGGCGCCTTGAAGCTCGCCAGCCGTGACTTGCAGTAGACGATCACCTCGTCGGCGTCCCATTCCGACCCCGCGCGTAGCACGATGCAGGCTTTCACGCTCTCCCCATACACCGGATCGGGGATACCGATAATGGCGCACTCGGCCACCGCTTCGTGCTCGTAGAGGATCTCCTCCACCTCACGGGGCCAGATCTTCAGTCCGGCCGAGTTGACCATGTCCTTGATGCGGTCGACGATGAAGAAGTAGCCCTCCTCGTCCATCATGCCCACGTCGCCCGTCTTCAGCCATCCGTCGACGATGGCCTCGGCCGTGGCCTCGGGGTTGTTGTAGTAGCCCTTCATCACATTGGGACCTTTGATCACCAGCTGACCCACCTCGCCCGCCGGCAAAGGCCGATCGTTCTCGTCCCAGATCTGTACTTCTACGTTCTCGACGGGAGTGCCGACGGAGCCTTCCTTGTGCCGGAACTGGTGATTGTACGTGGCCGAGGGAGTCGATTCGGTCAGACCCCAGCCCTCGTTGATCTTGAGGCCGAAGCGTTCGGTCCACTGTCGGGCTATCTCACCGGGCATAGTGGCGGCCGCAGAGAAACAGAATCGTACCGTCGCAAAGGCCTCGTCCACCGCTCGGCGATCGGGGTGGTTCAGAATAAGGATGTAGATCGTCGGCACGGCATGCCAACGGGTGACGCGTTGCTCCTTCATCGCCCGCAGCACCGGCTCCAGGTCGAACCTGGGCAGGATAATAAGGGCCGCCGCCCCTCGCACCGCGCCATTGAAGATGAAGTTCTGTGCGAACGAATGGTACATGGGCAGGAAGCACAAGGAGCGGTCTTCCGGCGTGATGCCCGTCTCGTGCACCGTGCTGTTGGTGTTCGAGGTCACGTTGGCATGGGTGAGCACGACGCCCTTGGGCTTACCCGTGGTCCCCGAGGTATAGATGATCTCAGCGCCGTCTTCACGGTCGGTGGGGAAGGTGGCGAACGCCTCCGGGCGTCCTTCGAGCAGGCTCCAGAAGTCGTAGTCGGCCTTGGATGGCAGCGCCGCGGACGACGAGGCCGATCCGAGTCGCGGACGCGCTACGATCACCTGCTCGATACCGGGGATAGCGTCGCGCGCCGGGACTTCCGGGAGATAGGCTTCTCCAACCACCAGCACCCGCTCTTCAGAGTCGTTGATGATGAACTCCACTTCCTCCGACCGGTACATGGACGAGATGGAGACCACGATCGCGCCGACCTTGAGCACGCCGTAGAAGGCGATGGCGAACTCGGCGGAGTTGCTCGTGTACAGCCCCACCCGATCGCCGTGCCCCACCCCCAAGCCGGTGAGGGCGTGGGCGAACCGATCGGCGTCTCGTCGGAACTCCCCATACGACCAGCGGCGTTCCCCGTCGACAAGGGCGTCGTGATCGGGAAAGAAGATGGTGTTCCGGTCGAGTGCGTCGGCTATGTTCATGTCACTTCTCCCGCTCTGGGCTGGTCGCCTGTTTCTCGTCGTCTAGTGCTTTCTCTATGATCGCCATGGCAGCGGGATCGGATACTCCTGGAGCGACGCCCTCCGCGGCCCGCACCTCGCGTTCCCACGCCATACGACGCTCCAACGCCTGGATGAGTATGCCTATGGCCCAGTTGAGCGGAGTATCGACACCGTATTCCTCTCCCCGCTCCACAACAGCGAGGTTCAGCGTATCGATCTCGGTGCGCCGGCCCGCCTCGATATCCTGCAGCATGGAGATCTTGTTGTCGCCCACCCCGGACAGCGCCCGGATGGCGAAATCACCCGCGAACTCCAGTTCGGCGAACTCGAAGCCCTGCGCGGAGGCCACCTCGGCCGTCTCCTCAGCGAGCGCCCTGATGAGTTCGTTCGTGGGATCGAATTCGACCAACTGCCGGCCCGTGAATCCCGTGAGCGCAGCCACCGCGTTGCAGGAGATGTTGGCGAGCAGCTTGCGCCAGATGGGGATGCGCACGTCACCTTGGATCAGGTGGGTCTCAAAGCCGGCGGCGTTGAACATCTCGACCAGCCGCTCCACACCGGGGTCGTCCTGACCGTCGTAACGGCCGATGTAGATGCCCCCCAGGCCGCCGTTGTACTTGATCAAAGTGTGGCTCAGAGGCATGGCGCTGTGGGCCGTCACGCCGCCGATCACCTTCTCGCGCCCCACCGACTCGGCGATACGCTGTAGGTTCTTGAGGCCGTTCTGCACAGAGAGCACGTAGGTGTGAGGCCCGACCATCGGCAGGGCCATCCGCGCCGCCGACGCAGTGTGGTAGCCCTTCACCGAGATCTGCACCAGGTCGACCACACCCACGTCGCGCGGATCGGTCGTGATCTTCAATGGTGCGGTCAGGCGGCTGAGATCGGGCATGATGAGGGTGAGCCCATCCTGTTTGATCGCGTCCACCTTGGCCACGTCGAGATCGACCAAGGTGACGTCGAAGCCGGCATTCGCCAGCAGCACACCGAACGTGCCGCCGAGGGCGCCCGCCCCCATGATGGCTATGCGCATGGCCATGAGCCCAGTCCTCCTTAGGCCTCTTTCCAGACCGGCCGCCTCTTCTGCAGGAACGCGCTCAGACCTTCGTTGGCGTCTTCGGTGACCATCAGTTCCTGCACGTAGATCTGGTTCGCCGCCAAGAGGGCCGCGTCGGTGTCCCTGCCGAGACCGGCCAGGATCGCCTTCTTGGTGCGGGCCAGTACCACTCCACTGTTCCGGGACAGGCCGGTAAGATAGCGCTCGGATTCCTCGTCGAACGAAGCGTCTGCGTAGACCCGGTTCACCAGGCCCATGCGTTGAGCCTCCTCAGCCGAGTAGGCGACGCCGGTAAGCAACATCTCATTGGCCGCCTTGGCCCCGAACATGGCCGGGAAGAGGGCCACTCCCAGGATGGGGAACACGCCTACCCTTATCTCCGGCTGGCCGAACGTGGCCTGATCCGACGCCACCACCATGTCACAGCATGCCACCACTTCGCAGCCGCCCCCCAGGGCCATCCGCCGCACGACGGCGACGGTGGGCTTGGACGACCGGTGCAGTCCCATGCACAGCGCCTCGAAGCTGGAGAGCATCTGATCCATCTTCTCCGGGGTGTGATCGGCCACGTCGACGCCCGCCGAGAAGGCTTTGTCGCCCGCGGCCTGCACAGCGATCACTTTGACGCCCGCGTCGGCTTCGAGACGGGCGAGAGACTCGATGGCCTGCTCGATAAGAGGGATGGTGAGTACGTTCATGGGGGGACCGTCGATGATAAGACGGCCTATGCCTCCCATGGTCTCAGTGCGGATCGTCGGATCGCTCATTGCGTTTCCTCCTGTCTGAGCCGCTGTTTATCGCCGGCCCACCTCTTGACACTACACTCAGTGCAGACTGCGACCCCCGACCAGACTAGAACCCCAACAGGTCGCGCAACTCCACCGCTTTGCGGCGGCTGACGGGCACGCGGCTGCGACGGTCGTCCTTCATCACCAGCTCATAGGTGCGGTTGAACATCGGGACGACCTCGTCCACGTATTTCAGATTCACCAGGTAACTGCGGTGTGTCCGGAAGAAGTTGGCGCCGGCCAGTCCTTGCTCGAGCTGGTCGAGTGACGGCGCCAGAGCCACGAACGAATCGCCTCCGGTGAACGCGTAGACCGTCTCGCCTTCGACGGTCAGGTAGGCGATGTCGCCGACGCCGACCAGAACCATCTTGTGTCCCCTCCGTGCGGTGACGTACTCCAGCGTGCGCGAGTCCTTTCCCCGGGGAGCCCCTCCCAACCTGCGGGCCGCCCCAGCCGACGCTCGCAGTTCCCACGCCCGCATCAAGGCCTTCTCAAGCCTACCCTTGCTGATGGGCTTCAGCAGATAGTCAGCCGCCCCCAATTCGAACGCCTTGGCCGCGTACTCCTCGTAAGCGGTTGTGAAGATGACGTGCGGAGCCTTCGGCAACTCGGCGAACACCTCCGCCGCCTCCACTCCATCCATGCCCGGCATGCGGATGTCAAGGAACACGAGGTCGTGCTCGACGGCGCGCAGCAACGCCTCTGCCTCCATGGCGTTCGAAGCTTCACCCACCAGCTCCACGCCTTCGATCTCGCCCAGCAGATCGCGGAGATGTGTCCGCGCCGGAGCCTCGTCATCAACGATGAGGGCGCGCAATCTCATCCGCCCTTCCTCGCACGCGAACGGGCCGACTTCACGATGGTGGAGTTCACGGCGCGCGGCTTCAGGTCCGCAGGCCGTACCGACACACTCTTCGAGGCACGGACCTTCGTCGCGGGCTCTTCCCGCGTCACGGATACAGGCATGCGCCGCGGCACGCGGATCTCCACCCGGGTGCCGCCTACGGCGGGCGTCTTCACAGTGAGACCGTACTCCGGCCCGAAGAGGCCCTGCAGGCGGCGCTGCACGTTCTCCATGCCGATGCCGTGCCCACCTTGTCCGCTGCGTTTCTCCCTGCCCGAAACGTCCAGTCCTGGTCCGTCGTCCTGCACTGCCAAGATCACATTACCGCCATCCACGTAGCTTTGAATCAAGACAGTCGACGGTCCCACGCGGCTCGCGACGCCGTGGGCTACGGCATTCTCCACAATCGGCTGCAGAACCAGCGGCGGCACGCGTGCGGAGAGAGCAGCCTTCTCGTGGTCACGCTCTATGCGGAGCCGATCTCCGAACCGGTGCTGCTCGAAGCGCAGATAGCTATCCACAAAATCGAGCTCTTCCCTCAGGCTGACCAAGCCGCGATGGCGCTTGAGATTGCGACGGAACAGTTCGGCGAACTCCACCAAGAGCTCCTCCGCGTGTACTCCATCCCGTCGACAGAACGAAGCGATGGTATTCAGCGTGTTGAACAAGAAGTGCGGGCTGATCTGCGCCTGCAACGCCTGGAGTTCGGCCTGGGCGGCCAGCTTCTTCTGGATGTCGATCTCGGCCAGTTCCAACTCGATGGAGAGCATACGTGCCAGACCATCGGCAAATTCGATCTCCTGCTGAGAGAAGGGCACGTCTTCGATGTTATAGAATTTGAGACATCCCGCGATGTGCGCGTGCGCACGCAACGGGGCCACGATGGCGGCGCGGAGAGGACACCCGCCTACCGGGCATCCAATGAGATCTGCTCCATGCACCGCGCGCACCTTGCCCGTGCCAAGAGTCTCGATGGTGAGGTCGGTCAGAATCGGGCGCCCCACCTTGTGATGGTCGGCACCCGCTCCCACAAACGCAAGGACCTTGTCGTGATCAGAGATCGCCACCGCCGACACACCCACGACTTCGTAGATAGCCCGGCAGGCGGCTGCCGCGCTGTCGAAATCGAGACCTTCCCGCAGATGGGTAAGGGTGAGGTTGACGATCGTAAAGACGGCGTCCGAGCCGATGTTCATCGCAGACTCACAGCCTCCCCCGCACGGGCCCGAAGATTCCTACTCGGCGAACAGGTCGTCCTCCTCGAACGGCGGAGACGCAGCCGCGCGGGTGAACAGCACACCGGTGGGACCGTCCGAGCCAGGGACCGAGAAGCATCGGGTGCACGTCGCGTCAGAGACCACGTCGACCAGCCCTTCGATGCGCACATCATACCCCAGCGACCGATAGTACTCGGCCGCTTCCTCGAGGCGTTTGCCGGAAGCCGAGAACCGCTCTTCCCAGCCCTCGTCGAGCAACCGTTGCCTCAGATCGGAGTCCATCACCCATTCTTGTCATCGTCGTCGTCGAAAAGGCCGCCGAGCACGTCGTTGCCTTTGGGCATGCACCCGTGGTCTTGGAGATAGAGGGCAAGCATCTCACTCTCGCGCTGCGTGTACATGGCGTCCTCCTCGAACAGGAACGTGCAGGCTTCTCCCACGGGCGATCCTTCCAAGATCGCGAGCAGGGCCGCCCGCAGATCCCTGACGCCCGAGATCTGCACAACGTTACCCTCGGCATCGAGCAGGCGGAACACACCCTCCCTCGCCGGCACTTCCGCAACGATCACTTCCGCTTCCAGCCGCAGTCGGCCCTCGGGCGGAAACACGGGCGCGCACAAGGTGGTGCGCCCGCGCCGTTTCGCGAGCCAGGTGGATCCATTCCTTCCCACCGCGGTCAGGGCCCCCGTAGGACACACTATGACGCAGGCCGCACAGAACGTGCATCCCGAGGACCGTAGATCGTCCGCCTTTGGCACGGCCAGGTGGCGGCCCAGATACGATTGGGGCGGCGGCACATCCGGAGGCAGCAGGTCACGCGTCTCGACGAGCATAAGGGCCGACCCCGCCTCCTCCAACGTGTCGCACGCGGCAACGCAGCGTCCGCAACCGATGCATTGGTCCAAATCACGGCGGATGTTGTGGTCAACCGTCTCGCCAAGCTGACGATGCAGATACGAAGGCGCCGTCTCGAGTGCCCCCACATATGCGGCCACCTTGGCGATCTCACAGCGACCGAACTCCCCGCAGCACCGGTCCTCCGGCGGGTTGCCGTACGTGCATTCGTCACGGCTGCAGCCATCGCGCTGCGGGCAGGTGAGACACACATGAGGGTGGTCGCCCAAGATGGCCTTCATAGACGCAGCCCGGTACCCCCGAGCCTCGGCGTCCAGTGTGTCGATCACCATGCCGGCAGTCGCCGTCACCGAGCACGCCCGCCGAGCGTCGCCACCGTCGACCTTGACGAAACACAGTCCGCAGTCACCAAGCGGAACCAGACCCGGATAGGCGCAGAGCCGAGGCACGTACAAACCGGCCGTGTCACACGCATCGAGGATCGAGCTTCCGCTCGGAACCTCCACGGTCGCACCGTCGATGGTGAGTGCGATAGTCTCAGTCACGGCTCGCCTACCAGCTGTGCGTGATAGCGGCGGGCAGACAGGCGGTCGTGCACGGCAGGGACTCATAGCCCCCGGAAGGCTTGCAGCCAGAGCACTTCTCTTTGAGTTGCTTCCTCGCCGTCACGGCGATCGTGGCCACCTCGTCGTCGTAATCGTCGGCTTCGATGGCGAAGAGAGACTGCGGACAGGCATCGACGCACCAACGAGCCTCGCACTCGATGCAGCGGTCGGTATCGATGGTGACGTAGTACTCACCCGAGCCATCTCGATATCCATAGTTGGCGATCACGCGGCCGCCCCGGCTTTCTGCTCCTTCCGCAGCAACGCGTACGCAAAGAGCGCCGCTCCCAAAGCCCCGGCGATCTGCGGATCGAGGTTCGATTTGGCAGGCAACTTGACGGCTTCGACGCCGATCTTGCGCTCGATGCGCCGGACGACGCCCACATTTTTCGCGATACCGCCGGTGATGAAGAAGTCCTTCTCCACACCGATACGGTCGATGAGGCTCACCACCCGCTCGGCCATGGCCGAGCAGTACGCCGCCAGCACGCGGTTAACCGACCACCCCGCCTTCAGAAGAGCAGTAGCCTCCGACTTCGCGAACACCGTGCACACGTTCGACACGGGGGCGGGCTCCTCGTCGATCTCGAAGGAACGAGCCCCGATATCCTCGATCGGAACGCCCAGCGTGTCGGCGATGACTTCCATGCCCCGGCCGGTGCCCGCGGCGCACTTGTCGTTCATGATGAAGTTCAGGACTTTGCCCTTGTCGTCACAGCGAATCACCTTACAGTCCTGCCCACCCATGTCCAGGATCGTACGCACCCCCGACCCGGCCATGAAGTTGGCGCCCCGGGCGTGACAGGCGATCTCGGTGATGGCCCGGTTGGCGAAGGGCACGTTGACGCGACCGTAGCCGGTACCCACGACATACTGCGCGTCTTCTATGGTCATACCCGTGCCCTGAAGCGCACCGCCCACAGCCTTGATGGCGCTGTCCGGGCTGTTCGAACCGGTGCGGGTGGAGCAGAACGCGAACAGTCGGCCGTCGGTGAGTACCACTGCCTGCGAACTCACCGAACCCACGTCGACGCCCACCGTGATACTCCCTGCTTCCTTCCAGTCGATCCCGTCCGCCCGCCAGATCCTTTCCGACCAGCGCCAGAACTCATGCTTTTCTTCCGTCACGCGCGATCCTCCCTCTCCACCAACAGGTCGGCCGCGATCAAGGCCGCACCATACGCGCCCAGGTACTCGGGGTCGGGCAACACATGCAGTTCGCGCACGTCCAGCGTTTCTTCGAGCGCTTTGACGAAGCCCACGTTGCAGGCGACGCCGCCACCGATGGCCACCGCTTCCTCGAGACCGGCGCGGCGGACCATCGCCGACACCCGGCCGGCCATAGCGTCGTGAACGGCTTTGGCGATGTCCTTCAGAGAGGTGTTGGAGTGGATCAAGCTCACCACCTCCGACTCCGCGAACACCGTGCATTGCGCGTTCATGGGGATCGTTTCGGTGGATTCCAGCGAGATCTCGCCGAAGCGGGTCAGGCTGACTTCCAATGCCCGGCTCATGGCTTCGACGAACGCCCCCGCGCCGGCGGCGCACTTCTCGTTCGCGGCGAAGTCGACGACCTTGCCGCCGGCGTCGACCCTGATGGCTCGAGCCTCGTCGGCGCCCACGTCGATGATGGTACGGACCGCGGGCATGAGGGAGAACGCGCCTTTCGCGTCGGCCGCCACCTCGGTGACCCGGTGCTGTACGAAGGGGATGGCCTTGCGACCCACCCCGGTGGCGACCACGTACTCGATGTCGCCGTGCGTGACCCCCGCGGCAGCAACGGCGTCGGCGAGGCCGCTCCGCGCCGCCTCTTCTTGCTCGAAGCCCGAAGGCACGGCCACTCTCGAAGCCACCTCGCCGTCTCTGAGAACGACCACGTGGATGTTCTTCGAACCGACGTCGATACCTACGACGATCATCTGCCTCCCTGCTAGGATCGGCCGGGCCGACTATACGCCCCGGTCCATCGGCGCAGCGTACCGCAGGCGCGGCGCGGAGCGGACCATGGGCAGCCGACCACCCGCTCGGCCGGAGTACGTGCCGCACCGCAGCCGTGCCGGGGTCGACAGGCACCTCCGAATGAATTGGTTGGCCGCTCAGTCAATAGACAGTGTATCGACTGCCCAAGGGCTTGTAAAGGGACGGAGCGGCGGTCGGCGACTCCACCCCTCGTGTTATGCTGTTAATTATCTGGTCGGTCAACAAGGATTTTCGGGGAACATCAGCATGGCGAGACCACGGAGCAGAGACGACGCGCGGCGCGAGGAGATCGTAACCGCCGCCCTGCGCCTGATCCTGGACACCGGCTACAACCAGGTGACACTCGCCGATATCGCGGAGCAGGTGGGCGTGAGCAAGGGTCTCATCTCCTACTACTTCCCGCGGAAGGAGGATGTCTTCCTGAGTGTCCTGGAGCAGATCGTCGCCCGCCTCACGGCCGATTTCGAAGGCTTCTGCACGGCCGACGTGCCCGCTCCCGAGAAGCTCAAGATGATCTTTACCAATCTGTTCGGGAACGAGAAGCGGGCACGCAGCTATTACACGGTAGTCATCGACTACATGGCTCAGGCGATCCGCGAGCGCCAGGTGCGCGAGTACACGCAGCTCATCTACACGTCCTACCGAACGTACATGGAACGCATCGTCAAAGACGGCATGACCGCGGGTGAGTTCCGTTCGGTCGACGCCCCTCGAGTCGTGTCGATGATCCTAGGGATGATGGAAGGCCTGGTGCTGCAGTGGTTCTTCGACACCAAGGGCTTCGACCTCGATGCCGCGTACGAGATGTGCGTCGACTTGATGAACACGTACCTGGTGCCCGAGGGAGTGTGCGACCAAGGGCTGCCGCCCCTCATTCCTGAGGGAATGCATCTCGAATGAACACGGCCAAGCCGGGTTGGATCCGATACGCTGCAGTTACGCCGGCGTCTGCGGCTCGAGGAAGCGGGCCACCCGAGCATAGTGACGGTGCACGACCCAGAAGAGGAGCGCCAAGCCCAAGTTACCCCCGCCCGCCCCTAGGTACGTGATCACGGAGCCCGGTGTGGGCTACCGCCTGCGGATCGAAGAGTAGCCGCCCAAGGCCTCAAGTCGCGCCTGACATGGGATCGGATCGGTCCGGCACCCCGGACCGGCTACCCGTCCCAATACTCCTGAGGCGCCGGCGGCGCCGACTCCCGGCGCCACTCCTCACCTGAGAGTTCAAGTCCGCGCCGCATGGCCGCCAGGTTCAAATCCTCGGTGCCGGGAGGCACCATGCCGAGCACGCTCTGCTCCAGGGCGGCGGCGCTCACCACGCCGGTGAGTCCCACGACCGCCCCCAGGGTAAGGATATTGGCAGTCTGAGCACGACCGGTGACCTCGAGAGCCAGGCGCGTGAACGGCACCCCGTACGAGGGGCCGGTCAGGAGTGGTGGCTCACGGACCTCGTCGGAGTCAAAGAGGAAGACCCCGGAAGTCCGCAGAGCTGAGACATAGTGGTGGGCGGCCTCGTCGGAGAGCGCCACGAGAAGGTCGATCCCGAGGAGTTCCGGATAGTCGACGTGCCGTTCGGAAATGATGACGTCGGAACGGCTATAGCCACCGCGGGCCTCGGGGCCGTACGATTGGGTCTGGATGACGTAGCGGTGGTCCCGGGTGGCCGCAACCGCCAGGATGACCCCCATCAAGATCACGCCCTGGCCCCCGCTCCCCCCGAACCGCACCTCGACAAAGCCGCGAGACGCAAGGAGTCCCGTGGATTCAGGCATCGCCTCGCACCCGCACGCGGTCCAGCATGGCATAGTACCCGGCGCTGAACTCAGCTGCGGTCTCATCGCGGCAGAACACCCCCGTCACGATGCGACCTTCGAGTTCTTTCGGCGTGAGGCCGACCGCCTTCTTGATGGTGACCGCTCGGGCCTTCTGATCTTCCAGCATGGCGACGGCACCCTTCGGCTCGTTGCGCTTCCCGAACTCCGTCGGACATTGGGTGACCGCCTCGATGAAGGCGAACCCGGGATGGCGGATGCCGTCCCTGATCAGACGCTCGAGTTCCCGGATGCCGTAGGTCGTACCGCGGGCGACATAGCTCGCCCCGGCGGCCTCCGTAAGCCGACACAGGTCGAAAGCAGGTTCCGTATGTCCGAAGGGAGCTGTGGAGCCTCGGTCGCCCTCATCCATGAGGGGAGAGATCTGCCCCCCGGTCATGCCGTAGATCTGGTTGTTGAACAGGATGGCCGTGATATCGATGTTGCGCCGGCAGGCGTGGATGAGGTGGTTGCCTCCGATAGCGGCACCATCGCCGTCGCCGGTGAGCACGATAACGGTGAACTCCGGCCGGGCCATTTTGATCCCCGTTGCGAAGGCAAGAGCCCGTCCGTGGATGGCATGGACGGTCCCGAAGTCAAGGTAACCGACCGCCCGACTTGAACAGCCGATGCCTCCCACAACCACGGTCTTGTCTCTCTCCAGGCCCAGATCGACCGCGGCCCGCAGGAAGGCTCCCGTCACGGTGCCGATCCCGCAACCGGGGCACCATATGTGAGGCAGTCGTTCCGTGTGCAGATACTGCTCGATGGCCAAAGGAGTCATGCGTCACACGCTCTCATACTTGCCCACCAATTCGGCCACCCGGTCGATGATCTCCTGAGGAGTGATCAACGTCCCGTCGATCTTGCCCATGCTGACAACGGTGGTCCAGTTCTCCGCCATCTTGCGCACTTCCCGGGCGTACTGTCCCAGGTTCAGCTCTGGGATGAGCATGAACTCCACCCGCCGGGCCACCTCCTGGATAAGCTCCACCGGCATCGGGAAGAGCGTATACAAGTGAAGGACCTCCACCGGCATACCTTGGGCGCCAGCCAGATACAAAGCCGCGCGGGCACTGCGCGCGCACGACCCGTAGGCGACGATGCACACGCGGCCCTTGCCTTCGTTCTTCATGTCGTACAGACACAGCTCGTCGCGATGGTGGATCACCTTGTCGTGCAATTCGCGCAGGAACTTCTCGCTCTTTATGGGATCGTTGGTCGGGAACCCGGTCTCGTCGTGTATGAGCCCCGTGACGTGCGGATGGCGTATCGCCCCCAGCTCGTGCGGTGCGTGCACTTCGCCCACAAGGTCGGGATGCATGTAGCTCTCGGTGAAATCGAAATCACCGCTGGAGAGGCGGTAGCGACCGGCGAGTTCCGGCGAGAAACTCTCGCGCATATGGCCCACCACTTCGTCGGAGAGCAGGATGACCGGCGTCCGGAAGCGCTGAGCGAAACGCACCGCTGCCATGGTCAGACGGTACATATCGGCCACGTTGCTGGCGGCGAGCACGATGGCCGGATGGTCGCCGTGGGTGCCCCATCTGGCCTGCATCACGTCCCCCTGCGAGGGCGTGGTCGGCCGGCCGGTGGAGGGCCCCATCCTCATGACATCGACGATGACCACCGGCGCCTCCACCATGATAGCGTAGCCGATGGCCTCCTGCATGAGCGAGAACCCGGGACCCGAGGTCGCGGTCATGCCCACTTCGCCCGTGAGCGAAGCCCCGATGCACGCACAGATGGAGGCAATCTCGTCCTCCATCTGCAGGAACACTCCCCCCACCAGCGGCAGCTCCCGAGCCATAGTCTCCAGGATCTCGGAACTGGGCGTGATCGGATAGCCGGCAAAGAAGCGCACGCCTGCGTCCAGCGCTCCGAGCGCACAGGCCCGGTTCCCCTGTACCAGTAGAGTGTCCTGGTCTATCTTCTCGCGCAGTAGATAGGTATGCCAGAGCTCCATCAGAGACAGATTACCTCAGATAGCCGTCCTCTGGGGCGAGCCGTGCCCCCGGCTAGCAGGCTGCTGAAAACGACTCACACAGACGCGAGCCGGTAGATGACAGGAACGAATACCGACTGGGGCGCGAGCCGACACCCGGGATCGGAACCCCGCGGGGCTTTCGGAGGGTCCACG
>Ga0172371_10000554_pt1 | contig 58096 bp, 56 predicted proteins | sample Lak12m_FD_114543 | JGI IMG/M metagenome (GOLD analysis project Ga0172371, IMG submission 114543) | Freshwater microbial communities from Kabuno Bay, South-Kivu, Congo - kab_022012_12m | ecosystem: Environmental > Aquatic > Freshwater > Lake | place: Democratic Republic of the Congo: South-Kivu... | reverse complement strand
TGACCGAGGCGCCCTGCCGGACGGCCTGGCCGGCGAAGATGTCGGCCACGTCGCGGAGGAGGATCGGGGTGCCCTTCTCCGAGCGGAGGACGACGGCACCGATATCCGCCACGGACTGAAAGAGGCCGATGCCGCGGACGAGATACTGCTGGGCGTGCCGCTGGAGGACATTGCCGCCGACGTTGAGGTTGTTCTTGCGGAGAGCTTCGGCCGCTTCGTTGAGCGAGAGGCCGTATTTGGAAAGCTTGTCCGGGTCGACGACGACCTGGTATTGCTTGATATAGCCGCCGAAGGAATTGATCTCGCTGACCCCGGGAATGGACTTGAGGAGAGGGACGAGCGTCCAGTCCTGGACTGTCCGCCGTTCGGTCAGGTCACGGACCTTCCCCTCCTCGTCCCGGGGCCGCGGGCCTTCGAGGGTGTATTGATAGACCTCCCCCATCGCCGTCGAGACGGGGCCGAGCGCGATCTCGACGCCGGGCGGGACCTTGTCTTTGGCCTCGATCAAGCGCTCGAGCACGAGCTGGCGGGCGAAGTAGATATCGACGCCGTCTTCGAAGACGACGGTCACGACCGAAAGGGCGTATTTCGAGACCGAGCGGAGCTGGCTCAGCCGCGGCAAGCCGCGCATGACCATCTCGACGGGGTAGGTGACGAACTTTTCGACCTCAAGGGGCGAGAAGCCCGGGGCCGAAGACAGCAGCTCGACCTGGATGTTCGTCACGTCGGGGAACGCGTCGATCGGGATGCTGGTGAACGAGTAGACGCCCAGAGCGACGAGAATGAGAACGCAGATGATGACGAGAGCGCGCTGCTTGAGGGTGAAGCCGATCAGCCGTTCGAGCATGGTCACTCCTCGTCGAAGCTCTTCTTGAGGAGCTCGGATTTCAAGAAAAAGGCGCCGGACGAGACGACCGTCTCTTTCTCTTTCAAGCCTTTGACGATCTCGACCCAGCCGTCGAGCGAGATCCCGGTTTCGACGTCGCGCGGGACGAAGGTGTTGGCGGCGGTCCGGACGAAAACGACCTTCTTGTTTCGGAGGTCGAGGACGGCTCCTCCGGCGACGACGAGGGCCGGGGCACCGGCGGCCGAAGCGATCTCGGCTTCGAGGTACATCCCCGGCTTGAACCGGCCGTCGCCGTTGGCGAGCTCGACGCGGGCCTCGACGGTCCGCGTTTTTTCGTCGACGATCGTGCCCAGCTGGAAGACGCGGCCCTTGAAGTCCCGGCCCGGATAGGCGCCGAAGCGAAGGACGGCCTCGCTGCCGAGGACGACGAGGGCCAGGTCCTTTTCGGAAACATGAATGTCCGCCCAGACCGTGGACGGGTCGGCGATCCGGAACAGGCCGTCGCCGAATTCGACATAGTCTCCGGCGGCGACCTCGCTTTCGAGAATAGTCCCCGCTATCGGAGATTTCAGGTCGAGCGTCGTCCGGATGACTCCCGATTTTTCGATATCGGCGATCTCTCCCTCGGCCGCGTCGAGAAGGCGGAGGCGGTTCCGGACCGAGGCCAGGAGCGCCTGAGCCGTCGCTTTCTCCGACGGCTCCGCCCCGGCCCGCTTCGCTTCTTCGACGGCCTGGAGGAGCTCCGCTTGGAGTGTGAGAAAATCCTTGCTGTAGAAGGTCAGCAGCGATTGGCCCTTTACGACTCTATCCCCTTGATAAAAAAAGAGTTGCTCGATTCTTCCAGAGGTCCGGGCGGTCACGTGGGCGACTTTTTTGGGATTGAACATGAGCTCGCCCGGGGCGTGGATCGTGCGGACGACGGGCCTGAAGGCGGCCTCCGAGGTTTCGATCCCCGCCGTTTTTACCGCTTCATCGGTCAGCGTGAGCGAGGGAGATGTCGTTTCGTCCACCGCTTCAGGGCCCGCGCTTTCCGGGGCCCGGCTGCGGCATCCCGGAATCGCGAACCAGGCCGCGGCGATGAAGGCCAGGATGACATATCGGCATGGTTTCTTCATGAGAGCTCCTTAGTTGACGTAACCTTCACCGGCGACCTCGAGGTCGGATAAAGCCAGGAGGTATTGGTAGAGGGCTTTCAAATGCTCGAACTGGGTCGCGGCATACGTCCGGTAAAGGTCGAGAAGGTTGAAAAACTCGATTTTGCCGTACTGGTATCGATCGAGGGCGAGGCGGATCTCGTCCGCCATGTCCTTCAAGAGTTTTTGTTCGAACAGCTTCACCTGCTCGTCGGCGGCCTGGACGCCGGCGTATGCGCTCTCGACCCGGGTCATCATCCGAACTTCCTCGGCCCGGAGCGAGATCAGCGCTTGGTCGGCCGCCGCTTCCGCTTCCATGACTTCGCCCCGGCGCCGCGCGCCCCAGATTGGAAGCGTAAGCCCGACCGAGAAGCCCCAGGCGCCGCTCCTGAGGCTGGGAAAATAGAGGCCTAGAGAAAAGTCCGGCAGGCCGCTCTTTCCGGCGAGGAGCATTCCCGTTTCGGACTGCCGCCGCTTCGAGGCAAGCATTTTCAGCGTCGGGCTCGTCGCCCGGATTTCCTCCCGGACGGCGGCGAGGTCCTTATGGAACGGGACGAAGGCGATATCCGTCACGAGGTCGGCGGTCTCGCCGTTTTCGTTTCCCAGGAGGATGTCGAGCTCCGCCTTGAAGGCGGTCTCGGACCTTCGCTCTTCGATCATCTGGTTTTGGAGCCGCGCTTTTTCGACCTTGGCCCGGAGAACGTCGGTATAAGCGGCATCGCCGGCTTGGTATTTGATGACCAGATTGTCCATGAGCCGGCCGAGCCAGTCTGCCGCCCGGTCCAGGGATTCGAGCGTCCGCCGGGACAGGACGGCCCGGTAGTAGGCTTTTTTCACCCGCGCCGCGAGGAGGAGGCGCGCTTTGTCGAGGGCCAGGGCCGCCTGGTCCTCTCCATAACGGCCGATCTCTCCCCGCAGGGCCCGCTTGCCGGGGAATTCGAACTCTTGCTCGAGTCCCAGGCTGTATTCTTTTTCCGGAGAGCCGTCCTTGGCTTGGCCCAGGGCAAGCCCTTCGTCGCGGAAAACGAGACTCGGGTCGGCCATAGCCGTCGTCCGAAGCCGTTTTCCCGCCGCCGCCGTCAGCTCTTTCTGGGCCAGGAGAATCTCGGGATTCCGCCGGAGCGCGGTCTGAACGGCCTGCTCGAGCGTCAGAGTTTCGCTCGAGGCGGCAGGGGCGGCCAGGACGCCGCCGAATAAAAGAAGGATGAAAGTCGCGGCTTTCTTCATGTCGAACCTCCACGGAGAACGCAGGGCGAGAACCAAAAACGACGCGGGGGAGGGTTTAAGACAGGGAGTCGGGGGGATGGAAGATATTCTTTATAAAGTCAAAAACGACGATTTTTTCGTTTTGGATGGAAAGGGGGGCCGAAGAAGGGAGTTCACCCACGAGGCCTCCGGCCTCGACGGATTCCGGCGCGTCGAATTGGGAATGGAGGGGGCTCGAAATCTCATGCATGTGCTCATGGCAGAAAATATCGTGGGACACGACGGTCGCGCCGAAGACCAAGACGAACGAGAGCAAGTATATCTTTTTCAATGAATTACCGATGAGGCATTGTACGGGGTTCCGATCGGATTGTCAACCGCTTTTTCCAGCCGCGCGGCGGGCCGCCGTTCTTGTCCGCCGGCCGCCCCCGCGCTATAATGGGCGAAATGGTCATCCGCGTCGGCCGCTGTTCCATCCTCCTTCTTCTGCCGTTCTTCGTCTCGGTCTGCTCCTCGTCTCCCAAGGGCGTCATCATCCTCTGCGCCGGCGACAGCATCACCGCCGAGGCTTATCCCCATTTTCTCCAACAGATCCTCGAGGAGAACGGCATCCGGGCCAGGGTGCTCAACTACGGCCGGAAAGGACACACGTCGGGAGAATACCTGCGCTTCCTCGAAGCCAACGAGAAAAAGCTGGCAGCCGAGCGGCCCGATTTCATCCTCCTCCAGCTCGGCACGAACGACGTCCGGACCGACGTCGACCGCACGTCCGCGGACGCCTTTGCCGCCAATATGAGAAAGATCATTTCCGCCTTCCGCGGCTTCCAGGACCGGAGCGGAAAGGCGTCCCGCATACTTCTGGCGACCATCCCTCCCGTTCCGGAGGCGACTCCCCTCCCCTTCACGCCGGAGTCTTCGCGCCGCGTCGAAAGCGACATCAATCCTGCCGTCCGGGAGATCGCGGCGGCCGAACGGCTGCCGCTCGTCGACAACCACGGCCTGTTCGCCGGCCGGCCGGACCTTCTGCCCGGCGTCCATCCGTCCCGGGACGGCTACAGGCTCCTGGCCGAACACTGGCATGCCGCGTTGAAGCCTTACCTCGGCCGCTGACCCGGGGAAAATTCTTTTGATTTGTTTTCCGTTTGGTGGTATCATGGCCCCAAGCGTATTGCAAGGCAAATCAAAAATTCTTCTCTAACCGGGAGTTTTCTCATGAACAGAAAACTGATCAGGCCGAATTTGATGGAAATCAAGGACAAGATCAGGGCCGGGGAGGCGGTCAAGCCGCCCCAGATGCAGCCCCCGCCGCCCCAGCAGTCTCAGCCGCCCAAGAAGATCCACCCGCCCTCGGACACCTCGGCCGAGAACTATTACTATCTCAAACAGATGAGCAAGAAGACGCCGATGGCGGTGGTCTTCGCCGACGGCCAGGTGATCGAAGGCTATATCGAATGGTACGACCGCAACTGCATCAAGCTCAACCGCGACAATGCGCCCAACCTGCTCATCTTCAAAAGCAACGTCAAATATATGTATAAGCTCAGCGAAGGCAAGGAAGGCGGCGAACCCGAGACTCCCGACAAGAAATGAGCCTTCCCCGGATCGGGATCACGCTCGGAGATCCCGGCGGGATCGGCCCTGAGATCGTCGTCAGGTCCCTGTTTGACAGGGCCTCTCTTCCCGCGGCGGAGTACGTCGTGTTCGGCCCGGCGCCGGTCCTCGAAGCCGCGGAGCGGACCCTCGGACTCGAGCTCGACCGGACGCGCGTTGCCGTCCGTGATCTCCCTTCTCCCGGAAGCGAGGCCCGAAAAAAGGAACCCGGCAAAGAAAACGGCGAGGCATCCTTTCGGTCCTTTCGGGAGGCCGTCGAATCGGCGCGGAAGGGAAGCCTGTCCGCCGTCGTGACGGCCCCGATCTCCAAGCTCTCCTGGAAGCTGGCCGGGCTTCCTTGGCGCGGCCACACCGAGTATCTCGAGCACCTGTATCCCGGCGCGGTCATGGCTTTCTGGTCCGAGGTTTTGAAGGTCGCCCTCCTCAGCCATCACCGCTCCCTCAGAGAAGCGATCGCCTTGGTGACGAGGCCGGCGTGTGCGCGCTTTTTCCGCGCCGTCGACGCCGGCGTGAAGAAGCTCCGGCCGGGGGCGTGGGAGTTCGTCGTCGCGGGCCTCAACCCGCACGCCGGGGAGGCCGGGCTGCTGGGGCGCGAAGAGACGGACGAACTCGCCCCGGCTGTCGAAGAGGCGCGGGCTTCGGGTATGAATATCAGCGGGCCGTTCCCTCCGGACATCGTCTTTCGCGAAGCCCTGGGCCGCCCCGAGAGAATCGTCATCGCGCTTTATCACGACCAGGGACTGATCCCATTCAAGATGGCGGCTTTCGAATCGGGCGTGAACGTGACGCTCGGACTGCCGTTCCTGCGGACGTCGCCGGACCACGGCACGGCCTTCGATATCGCCGGGAAGAACATCGCCGACCCCCGGAGCATGAAGGAGGCCATCCGCCTCGCCGCCTCATCAATTCGATGATATTGACTTCGGCTCCCGCCCGGCGCTAAGCTTGGGCCGCGGCTCATGAGCGATCGCAGCGGGAACAAATCCACCTCCTGGTTCGAGCGCGGCCTCCTTCTTCTTTTCCTCGGCGCGGCGGGCTACGTGTACGCCGGCTTTTATTTCCCCGACCCGGACGGAATGGCGCGCTTCAAGCCCCTATACGTCGCCTTGATCCGATGGGGCGCGCGGATTCTCATCCCCGTGGCCGTCCTCGGCATCCTCTGGCTCTACCGGAGCGTTAAAAAGGGCCGGCGGACCTTCGGCCAAGCGGCGATTCCTCTGGCCGGAATCCTCGCTGGGCTCTTTCTCATCTATCCTTTTGCCAGCTATATTCAGGAAAACGCGCTCCGCGGGCCGGAGAAACTGCGCGATTATCATCCCTATTTCCAGATCAATCCGCCGCTTCCGCCGGCCTCCGGCCGGGCGGCGGCCTTCGACCGTTCCGTCCTGATGTGCCTGGGCGGGTCGACGACGCAGTTCAAGGATCCGGACGGCCGCGACTGGCCGTCGCGCGTGGAGGCGGTCCTGCGCCGTCGCTATCAGAACGACCGGATCGACGTCCTAAACATGGGGATGATGTGGTACACGTCCCTCCATTCTCTCATGAACTATGCCGTGAACCTGAGGCCGGCCAAGCCCGAGGCCATCCTCGTCATGCACGCGATCAATGACCTGCTCCAAAATGCCGATTTTTCCTATTTCAGCCGCGCTCCGTTCCGGCCGGACTACGGCCATTTCTACGGGCCGCTGAAGAACCTCATCGCCCGCCGGGGCCTGTTCGATTCCGCCTCGGAGATGCTCCGGGATTTCTGGTACGCGAAGCCCCGGCAGGTCGTCGACCAGACGGATTTCCCGGGGCTGGCCCCCTTCCGGAGGAATATCGACGCCCTCATCGACCTGGCCGAAGCGGACGATGTCCAGGTCGTCCTCATGACCCAGCCCAACCTCTTGAAGGAGTCCTTCTCCCCCGAGGAGAAAGCCGTCTTTCACATGATCAACGCGGAGGCGATCGGGCGGGACAAGCGCTGGTCCGTGGCTACGGTTTTCCGGGGGATGAAGGCCTACAACGACGCCCTGCGGGAGATCGCCCGGCGGCGGAATGTCCCCCTCATCGACCTGGAGCCGCTCATTCCGAAGACCCTGGAATATTTCCAGGATGAAGTCCATTACCGGAAAAAGACGTTCGATATCATCGGAAGCGCGGTGGCCGCGGAGTTGATCCGGCTGAAGATCTTCGGATACGAAGCGCCGTAAGAAAAGCGCCGTTTTATCGGCGGCGTCCGTGCTTCAAGGCGGCCCGGAGCTCGCGGTTCAGTTCGCGCTCCTTGATGGCCTCTTTCTTTTCGTAGGCCTTCTTGCCCTTGGCCAGCGAGAGTTCGAGCTTGATCCGGCCCTTGTCATTGACGATGACTTTGGTCGGGACGAGCGTCAGGCCTTTTTCCTTGATCTTGCCCGTCAGGCGCTTGAGCTCGCGGCGGTGGAGGAGGAGCTTTTTCGGGCGGAGCGGGTCGTGGTTGAAGCGGTTGGCCGGCTCGTAGGGGCTGACGTGGCAATTCATGAGAAAGGCTTCGGCGTTGCGGACCTCGGCGAAGCTCTCTTTCAGGCTGATCCGGCCTTCCTTGATGGACTTGACTTCGCTGCCCACGAGCTCGACGCCCGCCTCGAGCGTTTCGACGATCTCGTAGTGAAAGAACGCCGTTTTGTTGACCGCGATCGTCCGGGCCGTCCGGCTCTTGTCAGCCACGGAGGGGCTCCACCCGGACGAGGCTGATGTGCCTCTTGTTCATCTTTTCCACGGCAAAGCGCCGGCCGTCGAAGGCCAGCGCGTCCCGCTCCGCGGGGATCCGGCCGAACTCGAAGAGAAAGAACCCGGCTAGCGTCGTATATTCCCCGCTTTCGGGAAGTCCCAGCCCGAGGCGCTCGTTGATGTCCTTGATCCCGGCGGCCCCTTTGATGAGGAAAGCGTTCTCCCCGGCCGGAGAGAAAAAATCCTCTTCCTTGGCGTCGTATTCGTCGCGGATCTCGCCCACGACCTCCTCGATGATGTCCTCGAGCGTGACGATGCCTTCCATGTTCCCGAATTCGTCGACGACGAACGCGAGGTGGACGGCGTTCTCCTTCATCTGCATCAGGACCTTTTCGACGGACGCCGACTCCGGGACGAAATAGGGCTTCCGCAGGATCTTGGACAGCTGAAACTCCTTGTCCCGCGTCAGATAGGGAATCATGTCCTTGGTGTGGATGAGCCCCTCGACGTGGTCCAGCCGGCCCCGGTAGACGGGAAAGCGGGAGAACTCCTCCGAAAGCACGGTGTCCATGATCTGCGCGCGGGTCGCTCCGATCTCGATGGCCTTGATCTGCGGCCGGGGGGTCATGATCTCCTTGACAGGCCGCGAGGCGATATCCAGAATCTCGGCGATCATTTTTTTGCGGAAGGCCGATATTCCCTTGACGCCCGTCGAGAGGAGGACCTTCGTCTCGTCCTCGGTGATGGAGCGGGACATGCTCACGGTCCCCCTTTCGGTCGAGGGAAAGAGCAGGCTGGAAAGGAACGTGAACGCCTTGACGAAGGGATAGAAGAGGATCATGAACGCCCGGACGGGCTTAGCGAAGAGAAAGGAGATTTTGTGGGGGTTGTAAGCGGCGTAAATCTTGGGATTGATCTCGGCGAAGACGAGGAGCAGGAGCGTCGTAGCGATCGTGGCCAGGAGGATGGCCGTCTCCCGGTCGGGGACGAACGTCACGAGCACGGACGTTGCCAGGGACGCGGCGGCGGCGTTGACGAGGGTGTTCCCGATGAGGATGGTCGCCAGGAAATCATCGATGCGGGAGAGGATCCCCTTCACCGCCCCGGCCCGTTTCGAGCCTTTTTTTTCGAGATAGTCGAGGGTGTAGGGGTTGGAGCCGATGAAGGCCGTTTCGGAGGAGGAGAAAAAAGCGCTCAGGATGAGAAAGAGCACGAAGACGAGGATCGACGGTAAGAGCATAGCGGCGGAGCTCAGATGTCCAAGCCGGCTTTAACGTCTTTGAAACAGAGAGAGAGCGTGTGGGTGATCTTCCTCTCGATCTGGTTCGTGGGAAGCGAGGACGCCTCGGAGATCTCGGTGACGATCAGCTCCTTGGCCTTTTCCATCATCTTCTTCTCACGGAACGAAAGAGGTTTGATCAGGCTGAGGTAATAGAGGCTTTTGAGGACCGCGACCATGTCCAGGATCGTCCCGGACTTCATCAGGCTGACGTGCTCTTTGTAGCGGCCCTTCCAGTTCATGCTCACTTCCACCTCGCCGTTCTTCATGTAGTCGAAGATCTCCTTGATGGCCCGCTCGGAGATGAGCTTGCGGATGCCGATCTCCTCGATCGACGCGGACGGGACAAGGACGAGCGTGTTGTTGGAGAGGATGCGGAGGTGGAGGATGTGGAACCGCTCGCCGTTATAAGCCTCGTCCTGGATGTCTTCGATGACGCCGAGGCCTTGATTGGGATAAATGACTCTATCACCAATCTTCAGTGAGTTCATGAACCATCATTATAGTCGATGGCGGAAATATAGTCAACACGACAGGAGAAGAAAAGTGCCGATCCGGCGGGCTCAGCCGCGGGCGCGGCGGAGGCGATTATAGAGGGTCGAGCGAGAGATCTTCAGGATCCGGGCCGTCATCGAGATGTTGTTGGACGTGAGCCTGAGCAGGTAGAAAATGTAATCGTCGACCAGGTGCTCGAGGCTCGGCAGCGGGCGCGCATTCTTGGGAGTCCCGCCGAACTCCCTTTGAAAGACGCCTTGGAAATAGTCGGCTAAAACCGCGTCAACGATCGTTTCCACGCTTAAAAAAATAGCAATAATGGTGCCAATGCCGCCGAATTTGATATTTATATTGTAATCAATTTGTTAGGTTGGATTTGAGGCTTTCGGACGCATGCGGCGATTGAGTCCAGATTTTGGACATGCGTCCTAGTCTACAGTGTATTTATTTTATTTAGAATAAGATGCGCTGTTTTGAGGCATGTTCAAATTAGTTTCACAAGCCGAAGAGTGCGCTAGGGGGGCGAGAAATCCGGCTTGACAGGGCAGGGGATGTCGAATAACATATCCCCCTTAAAGGACAGATGCGATGAAGCCGACATTCCGACCGAACAACAGAAAAAGAAAGAAAGATCACGGATTTCTGGTGCGCATGAGCACCAAAGGCGGGCAGAAAGTCATCAAGAGGCGGCGACAGAAAGGCCGGAAGCGCCTCGCTGTTTGATGATAGAGCGCTATGGTCCTCAGGAGAGGATCCGCAAGAAAAAAGATTTTTCCGATCTTTATAAAAAGGGCAGCTGCGCTCGAGGTAAATATTTCAATCTGATCTTTCTTCCTAACGGCCTCGGTCATTCCCGCATGGCCGCCGTTACCAGCAAGAAGGTCGGGAACGCCGTCGAACGCAACAGGATCAGGCGCAGGGCCCGGGATTTATACAGAAGGAATAAAGATTTGTTGGCATATCCCGTGGATATTCTCTTGATCGCGAAAAAAGACATCAAGGACGCGACCTGGCAGGATCTGTTGCTCCGCTACCGGTCGGCGGTCGAGGCCATCAAGGACCGCCCCTGAGATCATGAAGCGCATCTTCCTGTTCCTGCTTCGCGCTTATAAAAAGGTCTTGTCTCCCCTCCTGGGAAGACACTGCCGCTTCTATCCGACCTGTTCGGACTATATGGCCGAAGCCGTTCGCAAGCACGGAATGGTTAAAGGCTTCGGTCTCGGCCTCAAGAGATTGCTGAAATGTCATCCCTTACACCAGGGAGGGCTGGATCCCGTCCCGTAAGAGGTCTCAGTATGGAAAAAAGATTAGTGCTCGCGATCATCCTCTCCTTCCTGTTGCTCCTCGTCTGGCAGCTCGTGATCGTCAAAAAATCGCCCGAACTTCAGCCTCCCGCAGAGCAATCGGCGCCGCTCCAGACAGCCCCGGCGCAAGCCGTCCCGGACCAGAAAAAAGCCGAGACGGCGGCTCCTGCGACAGCGGCACAAAAGACGGATAACGCGTTGAAAATAGAGCAGATAGCTGCAGACCGAGAGGATCTGATCAGGCTCGACACATCGCTCTACGAAGCCGTCTGGAGCAATAAGGGCGGCGTGCTGACGAGCTGGAAGCTGCGCCGGCACAAGAACGAAAAGAAGGAAGACCTGGACCTCGTTCCGTTGACGGCGAAGGCTGCTGGGGTCTTTCCCTTCGCGCTGTACGACGAATCTCCCGATGCGGTCAAAGCCGGTCTGGCCGGGATCGCATCGAGCGCTTACAACAAGGCTTTCTACAAAGTGACGGGCTCGAGCCAACAGGTCAAGGATGGGCAGAAAGCCGAGCTCCGCTTCAGCTATGCCGACGGGAAAGGGCTCGAGGTCGAAAAGCAATTCACCTTCTACGGCGGGCGCTACGATTTCGACATGAGCGTAACCATCCGCAGGAATGGACAGCCGGTCGACCCGAAGGTCCTCTGGGGGCCGGGGATCGGCAACCCTTCCGAAAACGAGCTCAAACAGAGCTTCGGTTCGGGCGGAGGGGCGACCGTCCTGGCCGCGGGAAAACTCTTCCGGGCCGACGAAAAAAAATACAATCCCGAGCAAAGCGCATTCAATTTCGTCAATTGGGCGGCCTACGACGACAACTACTTCGCGGCGATGTTCCTCCCGGCGGCGGCCGGTGCCGGGACCGCCGCGTTTCTCAAGACGGATGTCGAGAACAAGGTCGCGTACTTCTTCCTCGCGGCGGCCAATCCCGGAAGGGCGTTTGTCGGGCCCAAAGATTTCGACGCGTTGACCGCGTTCGGCCATGACGCCAAGAAGATCGTCCGCTTCGGCTTTTTCGGCTTCATCGCCGAGATCCTTTTCGTCACGCTGAAATTCATCCACAAATACGTCCCCAACTGGGGGTTCGCGATCATCATCCTGACCTTCATCATCAAGGTCCTCTTCTTCCCCCTCACCTACAGCAGCACCAAATCGATGGCCAAAATGGCCGACCTTCAGCCCAAGATCAAGGCGCTCCGGGCGAAGTACAAGAAGTCGAAGACGGATATCGCCCAGCGGCGCGAAATGAATGAAGAGATGATGAAGCTCTACAAGGAGAACGGCGTCAATCCGGCCGGAGGCTGCCTGCCCCTTCTCCTCCAGATTCCCGTTTTCTTCGGTCTTTTCAGCCTCTTACGGGCGGCCATCGAACTCCGGCAGAGCCCCTGGATCTTCTGGATCAAGGATCTTTCGATCAAGGACCCGACCTACATCACTCCCCTTCTCATGGGCGCCACGCAGTTCATCACCCAGAAAATGACGCCCACGACGGCCGACCCTTCCCAGGCCAAGATGATGCTCATCATGCCCGTCGTCATGACCTTCTTTTTCATGAATTTTCAGAGCGGGCTCGTGCTCTACTGGCTGACGTCCAACGTCCTGCAAATCGGACAGCAATATGTCATGAACAGCATGATCCACAAGAAAAAGGTTGAATCCCATGGAAAACCAAGAAAAAAATGAGTCCGGAACGGAAGAGCTCAAGGAATTCAAGGGCAAAAACCTCGAAGAAGCCATCGGCTATGCCGAGCACAAGCTGAAGCTTTCCCGCGCAGATTTCAATTACGAGATCGTCACCGAGAAAACCAAGCTATTCGGCATCAGCAAGGAGATCGTGATCCGCGTCTGGCCGAAGCTCGCGGCCGAAGAGAACGCCGTAACCGATTTTCTCGACAAGCTGATGAAGGTCTTCCCCCTTGACCTCAAGTACCAGGTCAAAAAGAAAAGCGACTTCATCTTCGTCATTTTCGACGGCGAAGACAAGCAGATTCTCCTCTGGAAAGACGGCGCCCTGCTCCTCGCTCTGCAGCACGTCCTGAACAAGATCTCCAACCAGAAAGTCCAAGTCGATTGCGAGTTTTTCCGGAAGAGAAAAGAGAAAAGGCTGCGCGAGTACGCCCAGGATGTCGCCCGCCAGGTCAACGATACGGGCCGGAATGAAATCCTGGACCTCATGAACCCGTATGAGCGCCGTATCGTCCATATCGCGGTCAACCAGATCCCCGGCATCACCAGCGAAAGCCTGGGCGACGGGTTCTTGAAGCGGGTCAAGATCTTCCCCATCGGCAAGCCCTCCAAGTAAGGGCTCGCTCGCTTTGAGCGAGCCCTCTTTACTATTACATGGGCGTGCTTTAAAATCCCCTACAAATGCTCGATCAGACGCTCGGCGATACGATCATCGCCGTCTCGACGCCGCACGGATATGGAGGGATCGGCATCGTCCGGCTGAGCGGCGAGGACGCCCTCCCGATCGCCCTGAAATTATTCCGGCCGAAAGCGAAAATCTCCAAAATTCCGCCTAGGACGGCGGTCTTTGGGAACCTCGTGAATCCCGCTGGAGGCGGTGTCTTTGACGAGGCCTATCTACTTTATTTTCAAGCACCTCATTCCTATACCCGAGAGGACGTCGTCGAGCTCAGCTGCCACGGCAGCCCGGCCGTCCTAGAGGAAGCCGTCCGCTTGGGAATTCGGGCCGGCGCCCGGCCCGCGCGAGCCGGAGAATTCACCCTGCGGGCCTTTTTACGAGGCCGCCTCGACATCATCCAGGCCGAAGCGGTCGATGACCTCATCCGAGCCGGTTCGGCGGAGACGGCCAGACTGGCTTTTACCCAATTGGACGGTGGGCTCTCGCGAAAAATTGACGGTGTCCGCGCCGCGCTCCTCGAATTCCTTTCTCAGGTCGAAGCGGCCATTGAATTCCCCGACGAAGACCTCGGTTTCACATCCAGCGCGGTCGCCGCGAGCCTTGACAAGGCTATCGCCCTGGTCTGCCGGCTGGCGTCGAGCTATGAACGGGGGAAATCCCTCATCGAAGGCGTGACGATCGCCATCACGGGGCGGACGAATGTCGGTAAATCCACCCTTTTCAATGCGATCCTGGAGGATGAGCGGGCCATCGTCACGCCGTATCCCGGCACAACCAGGGATTATTTGAAGGAGACAATCCGGATCAAGGACGCCTGTTTTCACTTCGTCGATATGGCCGGATTCGGAAAAGCGGCTTCTTCCATCGAACGGGAGGGAATGGCAAAAGGAAAAAAGATCGCCTCACGGGCGCAGGGCCTTCTCCTCCTCCTCGACGTCTCGCGGCCGGCCGCCCCGCAGGATCTCGCCCTCCTCGAAGAATTTCGGGACAAAAAAGGCCTCGTTCTGTTCAATAAAATAGATCTTGTCCGAAAAATGAACATTGCCGGCATTAAAAGGCGATTCAACCGGTTTCGCACGATGGAGATCTCGGCACTCAAAGGCACGAATCTCGGCAGGCTGAAGAAAACGATCTATGAAATCTTCGCTCCGAAGCTCGGCAAAGGAGATGACGTCATTTTTCACTTGAGGCAGAAATTGCTTCTCGAGGAAGCTCTCCGGCGTCTGAAAAAGGCGCGCGACCTTCTGAAAAAGGGTCATTCCGAAGAAATCTGCGCCGAAGAAGTCCGGAAGGCCCTTCCCTGTCTGGGCCAGCTGACCGGAGAGATCAAGGCGGACGAGGTCATCGAACGGATTTTCGGCCGGTTTTGCCTGGGAAAATAGGATGACAGCGGCCATCGCGGAAGATTATGACATCATCGTCGTCGGCGCCGGTCATGCCGGCTGCGAAGCGGCCGCGGCGGCCTGCGCCATGGGGCTTTCGACCTGTCTGGTCACGATCCACCTCGAGACGATCGCCCAGATGTCGTGCAATCCGGCCATCGGGGGACTGGCCAAGGGCCACCTGGTTCGAGAGATCGACGCCTTGGGCGGGATCATGGGCTGGCTGGCCGACGAAACGGGTATACAGTTCCGCCTGCTGAACCGAAGCCGGGGAGGGGCCGTCCAGGCCCCCCGCGCCCAGTGCGATAAGGCCTTATACCGCCTGACGATGAAAAGCTGGCTGGAGAGTGTCCCCAACCTGACGCTTTTTCAGGGCATCGTAGCCGGCCTCATCGTCGACAACGGACAGGCGCGGGGCGTTTCGACCGTGGACGGCTTACGCATCTCGGGGAAAGCGGTCGTTCTTACCCCCGGCACGTTTTTGAACGGATTGATCCATATCGGACTTACGAGCTATCCGGCGGGCCGGGCCAACGAACCGGCCGCCATCGACCTCGGCGCAAGCCTGAAAGCGCTGGGCTTCAAAATTTTTCGCTTGAAAACGGGCACTCCGATGCGGCTGGACAAGTACTCCATCGATTGGTCGCGCTTCGAGCCCCAGCCGGGAGACGACTCCCCCGTTCCCTTTTCCTTCAGGACCAAAAAACGTCTCGAGAACAAGGTCATTTGCTATACCGGGTATACGAACGAACAGACTCATGAGGTCATCCGCCGGAATCTCGACAAGTCTCCCTTGTACTCCGGCAAGATCACCGGCATCGGGACCCGCTACTGCCCGTCCATCGAGGATAAGGTGGTGAAATTCCCCCATCATAACCGCCACCAGTTCTTTCTCGAGCCCGAAGGCCTCAAAACGGCCGAAATCTACGTCAACGGATTGTCGTCCAGCCTCCCCTATGAAACGCAAAAGACCATCCTCGGGACCATCCCCGGCCTCGACCGGGCCAAGATCTTGAGGCCGGCTTACGGCATCGAATACGACGCCGTTGCTCCCGTCCAGCTGCGGCCGACTCTCGAGACCGAGCGCATCGAAAATCTTTATTTGGCGGGACAGATCAACGGCACATCGGGCTACGAGGAAGCCGCGGCCCAGGGACTCCTGGCCGGCATCAACGCCGCCTTGAAAATCGGGAAAAAGAATCCCTTCGTCCTCGGCCGGGACGAAGCCTATATGGGGGTCCTGGTCGACGACCTCGTTCTGAAGGGCGTCGAGGAGCCCTATCGCCTGTTCACGGCGCGGGCGGAATACCGCCTCAAGCTCAGGATCGACAATGCCGATGTCCGACTGACCGGATACGGCCATGATTTCGGCCTGATTTCCGACGAAGATTTTCGCGCCTTCCGTGAGAAACAAGAGAGGGTGAAAAGCGTCCTTTCTCTCCTGGGGAAAACGAAGGTCACGCTGCCCGGCAAAGAGAAAATAAGCTTGAAGGAATACTTAAAAAAACCTGAAATCCATTTTGGGAATGTGCTAGAATACGAAAAGATTTCAGAGGATCTCTCCGACGAAGAGATCCGGCACGTCGAAGCCGAAATCAAGTATGAAGGATATCTGAAGAAGCAGGAGAAGGAGACCGCCAGGCTCACGAAGATCGACGGCCTCAAAATTCCCGATAAAACGGATTTCAAGGGAATTCATGGATTGACCAGGGAAGCCATAGAAAAAATGGAAAAGCAGAAGCCAAAGACTATCCGAGAGATGAAAAGAATCCCGGGGCTCACGCCGTCGGATGTCTTCTGCGTCTATGTCTACTTGAGCGCGCGCAAGAAAAAGGGCCTGGGCCGGAATGTTCCACGTGGAACAATAGACAATGGCCAATAGGATCATCGCGGTCGCCAACCAGAAAGGCGGCGTGGGAAAAACCACGACGGCCATTAACCTCGCCGCCTGCCTGGCTATGAAAAAAACCAGGGTTCTCCTGGTCGACCTCGACCCTCAAGGCATGGCCACGTCCGGCCTGGGGAAGGCGAAGGAAGCCAATAAGGGCGTCTATCAGGCGATGATGAACGGGCTGGACGCCATGGAAGCCGTCATCGGGACCGAACTCGACAATTTGTACCTCTGTCCCTGCTCTCCGGAGCTGGCCGGCGTCGAAGTCGAGCTTTACGCCCGCGAGAGCAGGGAGAGAGTGCTCCGCGAAGCGCTGGACAAGATCCGCTTGAAATTCAATTTCATCATTATCGATTGCCCGCCGTCGCTCGGCTTCCTGACGATCAATGCCCTGTCCGCGGCGGATTCCGTTTTGATCCCCGTCCAAACCGAGTTTTTTTGCATGGAGGGCATCCCCGCCCTTTTTCAGACCCTGAACGAGGTCCGGACCTACTTCAACCCGACCCTCAAGATCGAGGGTATTCTTTTGACGATGTACGATGACCGGACGAACCTTTCCCGCCAGGTGGCGGAAGAAGTCCGAAAATCGCTCAAAGAGGTCATTTATCAGGTCGTCGTGCCCCGGAGCGTCCGGCTCGCGGAGGCCCCCAGCTTCGGCAAGCCGGTCGTCCTCTACGACCCGAAATCGAAAGGGGCCGAAGCTTATCTCAATCTGGCCCAGGAGATACTCGCGAAATGAAGAAGGCTCTCGGAAAAGGAATAAAGGCGTTCATCCCGGAAGAATACGGGATCCTGAAGGACGAAGTCTATGCCGAGCTCGATATCGACCAGCTCCGGCCGAATCCGCTCCAGCCGCGGATGAAGTTCGAAGAGAAGGCCATCGAGGAACTGGCCCAGTCGATCCGGGAGGCGGGCGTCCTCCAGCCGGTCGTCGTCGTCCGGGACGACGGGCATTACAAAATATTGATCGGAGAACGGCGCTGGAGAGCGGCCCAGAAGGCGGGCCTCGGGAAAATTCCCGCCCTCATCAGGAATATCCCCAAGGAACAGCAGCTGGAGGTTTCGCTGGTCGAAAACCTTCAGCGGGAGCAGCTGAATCCGGTCGAAATCGCTATCGGCTATAAACGGATGGTTGACGAACTCGGCTGCACTCAGGACGTCGTTGCCGAAAAGGTCGGTAAAGACAGGGCTTCCGTGGCGAACTTCCTCCGCCTCTTGAGGCTGCCGGAGGAGATCCAAGACAGCCTTCAAGATGGGGAGTTGACCATGGGACATGCTAAGGCGCTCCTGGCCGTCGAAAGCGCGAAAGTCCAGGTCGACCTGGCTCGGAAGATCGCGCGCAAAGGTCTCTCCGTCCGGGAAGCCGAAGCGCTTGTCGGGAAGCTGAAAAAAACTCCTTCCGCTCCAAAGAAGCGCCGGCTGGACCCCAACCTCGAAACCGTCCAGGAGGATCTCTTGAAAGCGCTCGGGGCGAAGGTCATCATTTCCGGAAATCCGAAAAACGGAGTCATCAAGGTCTTTTATTTTTCTCTGGACGAACTCAACCGAATCCACGGACTCATCAAAGGAGCGCGCCCATGAAGGACAAGAAGGTCGACGAAACGAAAATCACCGGCTTTTTCGACGAGGGAACGGAGTTCAACGGCACTCTGAAATTCGTGGGGTCGTTCCGCATCGACGGATTTTACAAAGGCAAGATCGAATCCGAATCCGTCCTGATCATCGGAACGAAAGGGCGGGTCGAAGCCGAGGTCTTCGTCAACCATGTCGTGATCAACGGAGAATTCATCGGCAACATCAAGGCCGCGGAAAAAGTCGAGATCAACAACCAGGGCCGCGTTTCCGGGACGATCATCACGCCGAAGCTCATCGTGGAGGAGGGAGCTTTTCTCGAAGCGCGCTGCCAGACATCCGGGCAAATCTCCGCCCCCGGATTGGAACCTTCGAATAAGTCGGAACTATGAGCCTAGAAAAAGCCGCCGGGATCATTCCTGTCCGCTACGGCGCGGTCCGTTTTCCCGGAAAGCCGCTGGCCCCCATTCTCGGCAAACCCATGATCCAGTGGGTCTACGAAGGAGCGAAGAAGTCTAAGTTATTGAAAAGAATAGTGATAGCGACAGACGACAAGCGTATCCTTAAAGCGGCGGAGGAGTTCGGGGCCGAAGCGGTTCTGACTTCGGCCGAGCATGAGTCGGGAACGGAACGCGTCGCGGAAGCGGCGGCGCAATTGGATGCCGACATCATCGTCAATATCCAGGGCGACGAGCCGCTCGTCGACGGAGAGATGCTCGATGCGCTCGCCATCGTTCTCGACGAGCCGTCCGTCCCCATGGCCACGCTGATGGCCAAAGTGACGGACTTGACGCTGCTTCAAGACGGCCACGTGGTCAAGGTCGTCACCGACAAGAACGGATTCGCGCTCTATTTCTCTCGCGCGCCCCTTCCCTATCAGGCGCCCGACCAGTTCTTCCAGCACATCGGCATCTACGGCTACCGGAAGGATTTCCTGATGAACTTCCACCGGTTGCCGGCCTCCAGGCTGGAGCGGATCGAGAAATTGGAGCAGCTGAGGGTTTTGGAGAACGGGCTGCCCATCCAGATGATCGAGATCCCGAGGCCCACCTTGAGCGTGGATACGCCGCAGGATATAATCAAAGTCGAGAAATTCCTAAGGGAACGGAGGCATGAGTAAGTATATCTTTGTCACGGGCGGCGTGCTGTCGGGCTTGGGCAAGGGGATCGCGGCGGCCTCGATCGGCCGGCTCCTCGAAAGCCACGGATTCAAGATCACGCTCCAGAAATTCGATCCCTATCTCAACGTCGACCCCGGGACGATGAATCCGTTTCAGCACGGCGAAGTCTATGTCACGGACGACGGCGCGGAGACCGACCTCGACCTCGGCCACTACGAGAGATTCACGTCGGCCCGGACGACGAAGTACCACAACTGGACGGCGGGCAAGATCTATGACCTGATCATCCGCAAGGAGCGGCGGGGCGAATTCCTGGGAAAGACGGTCCAGGTCATTCCCCACGTGACGGACGAGATCAAGAACGCGTTCCGCGCCGTCACGAGCGACAACGACATCATCGTCGTCGAGATCGGGGGCACGGTCGGCGACATCGAAAGCCTTCCCTTTCTCGAGGCGACACGCCAAATGCGGCTGGCCCTTGGGCCGGAAAACGTGCTGTTCGTCCACCTCACGCTCGTACCCTACATCGGCACGTCCGGAGAGCTCAAGACCAAGCCCACCCAGCATACCGTCAAAGAGCTGCGGGCCATCGGGATCCAGCCCGACATCCTCCTCTGCCGCACGGACCGCTTCCTGACCCAGGACCTGAAGAGCAAGATCGCCCTCTTCACCAACGTACCCGAGGAAGCGGTCATCACGGCCAAGGACGTCGCTAATATTTACGAGGTTCCTCTGATCTTCGCCCGGGAAGGCCTGGACCGCATCATCCTCAAGCATCTCAAGCTCGATTCCCGCAAGCAAAACCTCGGGCAGTGGAAGTCCCTGGTGAACAGAATGCGGCATCCCCGGGGAGAAGTGGACATCGCCCTGGTCGGAAAATACGCCGGGCTCAAGGATTCGTATCTGAGTCTTAAGCAGGCTCTCGACCACGGCGGCTTGGCCAACCGGGTCAAGGTCAACATTTCCTGGATCGAAGCCGAGGACCTCGAAAAAGGGAAGATCGATCAGGTCCTGAAGGGCAAGGATGGGATCCTGGTCCCCGGCGGGTTCGGCCATCGCGGCATCGAGGGAAAGATCCGGGCGGTCACTTACGCCCGGGAGCGCAAGGTCCCCTTTTTCGGAATATGCCTCGGGATGCAGTGCGCGACGATCGAGTTCGCCCGCCACGTGGCCGGCTTGACGGGCGCCAACAGCACCGAGTTCGATGAAGACACCCCCCACAAGATCTTCTTCAAATGGCGGGAGATCAAGGGGATCCAGGACCTGGGGGGAACGATGCGGCTGGGCCAATACCTATGCCGCATGGAAAAGAATTCGTTCGCCTATAAAGCGTACCGGACCTCCGAGATCTACGAGCGGCACCGCCACCGCTACGAATTCAACCCCGAATATGAAAAGCCGCTGGCCGAGGCCGGCCTGTTCATTTCGGGAAAGAACCCGGATTATGGATTGGTCGAGCTCGTCGAGATCCAGTCGCATCCGTGGTTCCTGGGCTGCCAATTCCATCCTGAATTCAAATCGAAGCCGCTGCGGCCTCATCCTCTCTTCAAGGCTTTCATCGGAGCCAGCCATGCCTACCGCGTCAAGAGACATAAAGATTAGCTCGGGCGTCCGCGTCGGCCGGCCCGGGGCTCTTTTCCTCATCGCCGGGCCCTGCGTCATCGAAAGCCGCGCGCACGCTTTCGGCCTGGCCAGGCGCCTCAAATCGATCTGCGCCGGGCTCGACATCCCCCTCATCTTCAAGGCGTCCTTCGACAAGGCGAACCGCTCTTCGATTCGGTCGTTCCGGGGGCCGGGGATCGACGCCGGCCTCGAGATCCTGGCCGGCATCAAGGCCGAGCTGGGCGTTCCCGTCCTGTCCGACGTTCACGAAGCGGCCCAGGTCGGCAGGGCTGCCGAAGTCCTCGACGTCATCCAGGTCCCGGCCTTCCTCTGCCGGCAGACCGATCTCCTTCTGGCCGCAGCCCGGACGCAGAAACCGGTCAACGTCAAGAAAGGCCAGTTCCTTTCCCCGGAGGAGATGAAAAACGCCGTGGAGAAGGTCGAGAGCCAGGGGAATCGAAAGATTCTCCTCACGGAGCGCGGAACGATGTTCGGGTACAACAACCTGGTCGTCGACATGCGCTCCATCCCGATCATGAAGAGATGGGGATACCCCGTTGTCATCGACGCCTCGCACAGCGTCCAGAAGCCGGGCGGCCGCGGCACCGCCTCCGGAGGAGAGAGGGAGTTCATCCCGGCCATCGCCCTGGCCGCGGTGAGCGCGGGCGCCGACGGTGTCTTCATCGAAGTCCACGACGACCCCTCCGCGGCCTTGTCGGACAAGGAGAACGCGCTCGACATCAAGGACTTGAAGGGCCTTTTGAAAAAACTGCTCCGCTTGAAAAAAGCCTTGTAAAGGAATGCGCATGACGAAGAAAGAGGTCGTCCGGACGGGGCGCGAGGTTCTCCAGATCGAAGCCCGGGCCGTCGAGGCCTTGAGCTCGCGGCTGAACGACAGCTTTGCCCGGGCCGTCGACCTCCTCTACAAATCCAAATCGCGCATCATCGTCATCGGTATGGGCAAATCCGGCCTCGTCGGCCGCAAGATCGCGGCGACGCTGGCGAGCTGCGGAACGCCGGCGATGTTCATCCATCCGGCCGAGGCCGGCCACGGCGACCTCGGCATGATCCTGAAGAACGACGTCGTCCTCGCCGTTTCGTACAGCGGCGAGACGCGGGAGATCGTCGACCTCCTGGATTTCATCAAACGGATCGGCGTCAAGCTCATCTCGATCACCGGCTGTTCGAGCTCGAAGATCGCCCAATACAGCGACATCGTCCTCGACGCGCGGGTCGAAAAGGAAGCCGAGCCGAGCGGGCTGGTTCCGACGGCGAGCTCCACCGCCTCCCTGGCCCTAGGCGATGCCCTGGCCGTCGCCCTGATGAAAAAAAAGGGTTTCAGCGAGAAGGACTTTGCGTTCGTCCATCCCAAAGGGGCGATCGGGAAGAAGCTGCTCCGCGTCGAGCGCTTGATGCACCGGGGAACGAACATCCCTTCGGTCGGGCCGGGCACGCCGATGAGCGAGGCGATCGAGGAGATGACCCGGAAAAAGCTGGGGATGACCTGCGTCGTCGAAAACGGGATTCTCCGCGGCATCATCACGGACGGCGACCTGCGCCGGATGATCAGGAAATACCGCGGGGCGCTCCTCCGCAAGACGGCCGGGGAATGCATGACCGCCCACCCCGTCACGATCGAGAAGACCGACCTGGCCACGGAAGCGCTCCATCTCATGGAGCAGAGGAAGATCACCTCGCTCGTCGTCAGGAGCCGGGAAGGCCTGGTCGAGGGCATCATCCACCTCCATGACCTGTGGCGGACGGAGATGTTCTGATGACGGCGAAGGCGCGCGCCCGCCGGATCAAGATGGTCCTGACGGACGTGGACGGAACGCTCACGGACGGCCGCCTGACCGTCCTCCCGGACGGCGAAGAGCTCAAGTCCTACCATGTCAAGGACGGCATGGGCGTCCTGCTGGCCCAGATGGCGGACCTCAAGCTGGCCATCATCACCGGCAAAACCTCCAAAGCGCTGGAGAGGCGGGCGGAACGGCTGAAGATCGGCGAGCTCCATCAAGGGGTGATCCATAAGAAGCCCGTCTATGAGGAGATCCTGAAAAAATACGGCCTGAAGCCCGAAGAGACCGCCTATATCGGAGATGACCTGGGCGACCTCGAGATCATCCGATCGGCCGGGCTGGCGGCGGCCGTCGGCGACGCCCACCCGCTGGTCAAGAAGCACGCCCACTATGTCTGTCGCAAGGACGGCGGGCAGGGCGCGTTCCGCGAGCTCATCGATTTCATCATCAACGCCCAAAAAAAGGAAGGCTTGATCGCGGCCCGGTTCAAAATGATCTTTGACCGGAAGCTCTAGGGCCGCGGGAACGACGCGAAGGGGAGGCTCAACGTGGGCATCAATCCGAACATCTTCCGGGAATACGACATCCGGGGAATCGTCGACAAGGACCTGACGCCGGGCGTCGTCGAGACGCTGGGGCGGGGGATGGGGGCGTATTTCCTGCGGCAGGGGAAGCGACAGGTCGCGGTCGGCCGCGATTGCCGGCTGAGCTCGCCGGGGTACGCCCAAGCCCTCATGAAGGGGCTTCGCTCCGTCGGGTGTGACACCGTGGACCTGGGGACGATCCCGACGCCCCTCCTGTATTTCACGATCTTTTATAAAGAGATGGAGGCCGGGGTCATGATCACGGGCTCGCACAATCCGCCCGAATACAACGGCTTCAAGATGATGTCGGGGCACGAAACCCTGTACGGGGAGACGATCCAGGAGGTCTATAGGATCATCAAGGCGAACGAGATGGTCCCGGCCGGAGAAGGCCGTCAGAGCGCCTATAACATCATCCCCGAATACCATGATTATGTCGTCCGGAACATCAAGCTCGGACGCAAGCTCAAGGTCGTGATCGATGCCGGCAACGGGACGGGCGGGGCCGTGGCCGTACCCATCTTCAAGAAGCTCGGCTGCGACGTCGTCGAGCTCTATTGCGAGATGGACGGCCGTTTCCCCAACCATCATCCCGACCCGACGCTGCCCGAGGCCATGCGGGACCTGATCGCCAAGGTGAAGGAGACGAAGTCCGATTTCGGCATCGCCTACGACGGCGACGCCGACCGGATCGGAGTGGTAGACGACGAAGGCGACCTGATCTGGGGCGACCAGCTCCTGATCTTTTTTGCCCGCGACATCCTGAAAGCGAATCCCGGAGCGCCGATCATTTCCGAAGTCAAGGCGACGAAAGTCCTCTATGACGAGATCGCCAGGCTCGGAGGCAAGCCCATTATGTGGAAAACGGGCCATTCGCTCATCAAGAAAAAGATCAAGGAAGAAAAAGCCCTGCTGGCCGGGGAGATGAGCGGGCACATATTTTTCGCCGACCGCTTCTTCGGGTTCGACGACGCCATCTATTCGTCGGCCCGCCTCGCCGAGCTCCTGTCGCGCGCCGCAAGCAGGCTCTCCGAGATGCGGGCCGGCCTGCCGAAGACGTACAGCACGCCGGAGATCCGCATCTACGCTTCGGAGGAGGTCAAGTTCAAGATCGTGGCCGAGGTCCGGGACGAACTGGCCAGGAAATATCCGGTCATCGACATCGACGGCGTGCGGGCCGTCTATCCGAAAGGCTGGGGCTTGGTGCGGGCCTCGAACACGCAGGCGGTGCTCGTCCTGCGCTTCGAAGCCGAAACCGAGGCGGACCGCGAGGCCATCGAGGCCGACGTGAAGGGCGCTGTGGAGCGGGCCATCAAGAAGCTGGAGCGCTCATGAAGGCGAAGCCCGAGGTCCACGCCGTCATCATGGCGGGCGGCAGCGGAACCAGGTTCTGGCCCCTCAGCCGGCGGCGGACGCCGAAACAATTCCTGCCGATCGTCAGCGACAGGACGATGGTCGAAGAGACCGTCCGCAGAATCCGGCCGGTCGTACCGAATGAGAGAGTCTATACGATCGCGAACGGAGCCCAGACGCGGGCTTTAAGGCGCTTGCTGCCGGGCGTGCCGTCCCGGAACCTCCTCGTCGAGCCGAAGAGCAAGAACACGGCGCCCTCTCTCATCCTCGCGACGGCCCGCATCTATCTCGATAATCCCGAAGGTGTCGTAGCCGTCCTGCCCTCGGACCATCTGATCGCGGACACGAAGACCTTTTTAAAGAAGCTCGGAGCGGCCGCAGCCGCCGCGCGTGAGGAGAACGCCCTGGTCATGTTCGGGATCCCGCCGACTTTTCCTTCGACGGGATACGGCTATATTCACTTCCGGAAGAGGCCCGTCCGAACCTACGCCCGGGAATCCTTTTTCGACGTCGCGGAATTCAAGGAGAAGCCGACGTACGAGACTGCCGAGAAATTCGTCCGGTCAGGCGAATATTTCTGGAACTCGGGGATGTTCATCTGGCGGGCGAGCGTTTTTGCCGAAAAGATGGAGCGCTTTGCACCCGAATTCTTCCCTTTCTGGCGGCGGATCCTCGACGCGCTCCGGACGAAGTCGCGGGCCAAGCTGGCCTCGGCCTTCGCCGACATCCCGGCCCTGTCGATCGACTACGCCCTGATGGAGAAAGCGGGAGGCGTGCTCGTCAACGAAGGGCGCTTCGGCTGGTCGGATGTCGGCGCGTGGTCGTCGCTGGCCGAGATCTGGGAGAAGGACGGGGCGGGCAACGCCGTGAAGGGGGAGGCCGTTTTTCTCAATTCCCGGAACGTCCTTTGCTACAATCCCGGAAAGCTGACGGCGCTGGTCGGCCTTCAGGACCTCATCGTCGTCAACACGAAAGATTCCTTGCTCGTCTGCCGCATGGATCAGGACCAGAAGGTCAAAGAGGTCCTGGAGATTCTGAGGAAGGCCGGAAAGCCGGAATACCTCTGACGTGTCTCCTGGCGGAACGAGTCGCAAGCGGCGGAGATTATCTCCCCTTGACCATGCTGATCAAGCGCATATTGTTGGAAACGACATAGGACATGAAGAAATTCGAGGCCAGGGAAACCGCCCAGGCCATGGCCTTGTTCTTTTTGTAGAGGCCTTTCAGGCTGATATACGAAACGGCGCTCACGCCGAGCTTGACCGCGGCGAAGGCGGCCGGGCTCTTGACGATCGACTTGAGCAGAGGGTTGCCCTCCTGGAGCCCGGGATGCCGGAGCGCTTCCCGGGTCGAGAAATAATCGGCGATATTCAGCGCGACCAGCGAATAGACGGAAACGTCGAAAAGCCTGTCTCCGACGGTGCGGAAGCCGGTGTCCGGACGCAGATACGAGGGGCTGTAGTTGGCCACGACGCTGGCCGGGCTGAGGTCGACTTGCGGGATGCGGGCGGCCTGGGGCTTGCTCGCCGGGACCGGAAGAAGGTCGAGACGTGCGAGAGGGGAGGGGTTGGAGGGGGCAAGCTCGGTTTCTGCGAGGAGAGGCTCGGGCGACGCGTCGTAGCTCCTCGCCTCGGCTGTGAGGTCTTTATGGATAAGCGGAGAGGGATTCAAGGGGGCGAGAGTCGCGAGGCCGAGCAGGGGATAGGTCCCCGGTTCAGCTTCGGAGGCGAATATCGCGCCGGCCGTCATGGCCAGGGCCGCGAAAACGATTGTTCCGACGATTACTTTTCTCATCTTGGCTCCTTTGTCGCTCGCTTCGCTTAATAAACCAGCAATCATAGTGCCAAGAAGTTAAAATATTATTAATTATATTATTATGAATAACATATAATAATGAAGATGGATTTAAGAGAAAGAAAGCGATGTATAATATTGGTACGTATTTATTAATAAATACTTGTATTTATTTGATAATAAAATAATTATATTAAATAATATATGAATGATTAAATTTTGAACATGTATTAAAATAAATGGTCACTAATTATTGCCTGAGGTTCGAATGATGGGCGCTTTTAGTAATTTTTCTTTATTTAGCCTTGTTTTTATTGTGGTGTGGCCGAGGGTCCGGCAATGGCGACTGATTGGGGCTTTTTAGGTCTTTAAATGGATCCCATGAACCAAAATAGTAAAAAAACCTCTTGGTTCTCCCCCAGGCTGGCCTTTTTAGCTTTATTTTGCGCCGTTATAAGCTTTTCGGGGGTTCGAGAAGGAACAGAACCCTGTGTCGGTACAAACGTCATGTCGTTCAATATACGGTATGCGAACACAGGTGACGGGCCGAACGCTTGGACGAACCGGAAATCGCTGGTTTCTTCCACCCTTCTATTCCATAAAGCCGATGTCGCAGGGCTGCAGGAAGCGCTTCGCAGTCAAATTAAAGACCTCGAAGAAACTCTTCCCGGCTACGCCTGGTTTGGCGTCGGACGGGACGACGGCAAGGAGGGCGGAGAATTCAATCCCGTATTCTTCCGCACGGATAAGATGAGGCTCATCCGTCAATCGACGTTCTGGTTGTCCGAGACTCCGGACGTCCCGGGCAGCCGAAGCTGGGGCGCCGCCTGCAACCGGATCGTGACCTGGGCTGAATTCGAAGACGCGGGATGCAAAGCCCGCTTCTTTTTTTTCAACACCCATTTCGACCACGTCAGCGAGACGGCCCGCCGTAAGAGCGCCGAAGTCCTCCTGCGGAGGATCGACGAGATCGCCGGTCGAGCGCCGATCGTTGTGACAGGGGATTTCAATGCGACGGAGCGGGACGCCGCCTATATCGTTCTGACGGGGGGAAAGCCGGCGCCTCTCGCCGACGCGCGGGCTCTCGTAAAGGCGAAGCCCTACGGCTCCAGCCAATCCTTCAACGGCTTTACGTCCGAGCTGCGGCCCGGACGCATCATCGATTTCATCTTTGTCCGGGATGTCGGCTCCGTCCTTCGCCAGGGGATCATTTCGGAGAAATGGGACGGCCGCTTCGCCTCCGATCATTATCCGGTCCTGGCCGAGGTCGTCATCCAGTGAGACGGCGGGCCGGATCGGGGAGTTGAATCGGGGCCGGCCGTCCCTCATAATACCAAGGGGAGATTTCAGGATGTCCAACCACCGCGCGAGAAACATAAGAAGGTCGATCTTCGTCCTCGGGCTGGCCGGAGCTGCGGCTTTGTGGGGGGCGCGTCTCCTCCCCCGGCAGCTCCTCCCTCCGGACAAATGGTTCATCGTCACCATCGGCGGACAGCCGGTGGGATACATCCACGACGTCTCTTCCCGCGAGACCCGGTCCGGGGGAGAGGTCCTTGTCTATGATTCCGAGATGAAGATGGCCCTCAACCGTCTCGGCACCAAGGTCGAGCTCAAGTTCGTCACCGGCTTCGAGGAGACGCGGGACGGCCTCCTGACGAAGATCCGCTACGAGTTGCTCGCCTCGACGATGTCGACGAAGACCGAAGCCGTCGTCAAAAACGGGACGATCGAGGTCCGCTCCGAATCCGGAGGGAAGAGCTACAGCCGGACGATCGCTTTCGCCGGCACGCTGGTCGGGCAGGAAGGGATCCGGCTGGCTTCCCTTAAGGCGCTCAGGAAGGCCGGCGATTCGGTCGAATTCCTGACCTTCATCCCCGAGCTCGAAGCGGTGAGCAAGGGCAGCCGGAAAGTCATCGGCGAGGAGGTTCTTCGCCTGGGCGGACAGGCCGTCCCGACGCTCAAGGTCGAAGAATTCCTCGAGGCGGCGTCGATCAAGACGACGTCCTGGCTGGACGGAAACCACGAAGTGGTCAAACAGGAAATGCCGACGCCGTTCGGGCCCGGCGTGTTCGTCCTGGCGGACAAAGCCGCGGCCCTTGCGGCGGCCTCGGGGCAGGAGCTCCCGGCCGAGATGTACGAGCGCTCGATCATCCGGGCGAACATCCGTTTGCCCATGGCCAGGGCGCTCAAGTTTCTCAAGGTCAAGCTGATCCATAAGAATCCCGACCTCGGCTGGCCCGAGATCGAGCGGCCCGGCCAGAGACTCGTTTCCAGGGAGCGTGAATCGATCGTCCTCGAGATCGAACGGCCCGCCCTGCCGAAACCCGCCGTCTTCCCCGTCCGGCCGACGGAAAAGAACAGGGAATTCCTGGAGCCCAACGCTTATATCCAGTCGGACGATTCCCGGCTGAGGGATTTGGTCCGCACCTTGTTGGCGGGAGAAAAGGACCTCTTCCAGGCGGCCCTCAAGCTCGAGCGCTGGGTCGCGGACACCATGACCTTCGACCTCGGCATCGCCCTTGCTCCATCTTCGGAGATTTTCGAGAACCGGCGCGGGACGTGCGTCGGTTATGCCACGCTCCTGGCCGCCATGGCCCGGGCGGCGGGAATCCCGTCCCGCGTGGTCATGGGCTATGTCTATGCCCTAGGCATGTTCGGCGGACATGCCTGGACGGAGATCCTGATCGGGGACGCCTGGATTCCCATCGACGCGGCGATCGTCGCGCCGGCCCAAGCCGATGCGGCGCGGGTCGCCTTCAGCGCCTCCTCGATGCGCGAAGGCGCGGGCTCGCTCAGCGGGAGAGCCGGCCAGCAGCTTTTCGGGCAGGTCGATATCCGGATCCTCGAATACGCCGGTATGGACGGGAGGAAGGTCGGCGTTCCCGAGGACGCGGCTCCTTTCCGGACGGCGGGCGACCTCTATGAGAATCCCTGGCTGGGTTTGACGCTCACCAAGCCCTCGGCGTTCACCTTCGCGAAGCTTGATGCCGTCTGGCCCGATCCCGTCCTCGTGGGGCTCAGCGGCCCGGGCGGAGCGAAGGCCGAGCTTGTCCAGTCCTCGTTGCTTCCCTGGAAGGATTATGACGCGACGGCGGGCGAGCTCATCCGCCGGTTGGATATCGAGGCCAGGACGGAGATCGGCCAATGGAACGGAAGGCCGAGGTTCTCCGCCGCGGATCCGAAGAAAGCGGTCATGATCATCATCGACAAGCCCGAGCTTTGGATTCTGGCCGCGGAGGGGAAGGACGCGCCGGCCCTCTTGGACCGGCTGGCCGCCGGTCTGACGTTGCCTAAGAAGGATTAAAGGAGCGGCTCAGACCGATACGGCGATAAGCCATTGGGCGGCGAAATAGGTGCTCATGATGAGCGCCTGGGCATAACGGACCTTCTTGACGAAGCGGTCCACCGCCAGTACCGAATCGGAAACGACGAAAAGCACGGCTCCGGCGAAGGCCGCGAGCGTCTTCGCCCCTCCCGCCTGGATATACCGCTCGGCGGCCAAGGCGGCCATGGTCACGATGACGAAGACATAGATCGTCACGGGGATCTTGAGGGTTCCGAGGCGGGGGAGGAGGATCCGGATCATGATCAGGCCGAAAATGACCAGGGAGAGGGTCGGGAGTGACCGCAAGGAAAATGCGGACCCTCTCCGGAATGCGGCGATATAGCAGAGGTGGGCGGCCAGAAAAGCGGCCAGCCCGGCCAGAAATTGCTTGTCCCGGAGCATCATGAAGATGTCTCCGAGGAGCGAGCATCCCAAGCCGGCCAGGATCAACGTTTTGTAAGGAGGCCCGAACGCGGCGGGCGTGGCCGCGGCGATGGCCAGAATGAGGATCATGGTCAGCGGCCTGACGGCATAAACGAGCCGGCGGAGGTTCCGGAGGTCGGCAACGACGGTCGCAACGGCCGAAGCCAGGGTGAGGAGGGATAGGAGAGCCGCCGGTCCGGTCAACTTTTCGGCTTTTCGCTCGCGAGCCGCGCCCGGGCTTCGGCGAACATCGGCTCGGCGTAAGAGCTGTGCCACGTCCGCTCTTCGAACGTCCGCTTCTCGACCATCTTCAAGAAGCCTTCGAAATCGCCGAAATACGAGCCGTAGATGTGGAAGCTGTCGACGAGGTCGGCATAGCGGCCGACGCGGACGGGCTTGCCGATCCTCCCCGCGATCCGTTCGGCGATGATGCGCTGGAGGTCGGTCAGGGCGAAGACATTCATATAAGCCGCTTTGTACGCATCGCGGGAGCGCCAGTGGGCGTTCATGTTGAGCGATAAGCCCCCCTTCCCGTCCTCCAGCAGGCGGCACCAGATCCTCTGCAGGCAGGGAGGGTCGTAGGTCGGGATGTCCAGCTTCGGATTCCAGGTGATCGCCTGGGCCCGCCGCGAGTGCCCGGCCTGGGAGAGCTTATCGACGATATACCGGACCTGGTCGATCGTCTCGCCCTCGATTTCAAAGGCGAAAAGCCGTTTGTGGTACGTATAGGTCCATTTCCCTTCTTTGGGGGCGATCCAGTGGTCATGGACGCCGTCGACGACCTCCTGGCGGTAGACCTCAAGGTCCTCGAGCCCCCCGGGGAAGGCGCGGTGGATCCGCGGTTCGGCGAAGGGGTCTTCGACGACCCACATCATGGTGCAGTCGCGTGAACGAGGATCGCCGGGCTTGTCGTATTCGGTCTTGATCGGAACGCCTTCGCGCCAGCAGGAGAGGACCGCTTTTTCCCACGCTTCGGGCAGGGTCTTGCCGGTGACGAATAGGGCAGGAATGTTTCCGTTCATGTTCACCTCGCCGGATGTCGCATTCCTTTTATCACAGTCGAAGAGAGAGGCACAAGGCCCCGGACCGGCCTTTGTCATGAGCGATGCGTTCATCTATAATGGCCGCAGGATGACGTCTCGCCAGAGGATCGAGAACCTCCTGGCCGGCCGGCCCTCCGACCGGATTCCCTTCTGCCCCGCCGTCTATGAGCACAAGGCGGCGCTTGTCGGGACGACCCCCTCCCGCATGAGCCGGGACGAAGGCCTCTTCGAGAAAGCCCTCCTTAGGGAGGCCGAAATATACCGGCCCGACATGCTGACGGTCGGCTGTGATGTCTACAACGTCGAGGCCGAGGCGGCCGGATGCCGGGTCAGGTTCTATGACTCCAACGATGTCCCTTCGATCTCGGAAAGGGCGGTCGAGGTCGGAGAGGACAGCGCGAATCGGAGCCTTCCCGACCCGGAGAAAGACGGCCGGATGCCGGTCTGCCTCGAGGCGGGAGAGCGCGTCGAGCGCCGCTTCGGCCGCGACATGATCATTCGCGGCGCCCTCAGCGCCCCGTTTTCTATCGCCTGCGAGCTCGCCGGAGACGAGGCGGTCCTCGTGGCGATGATCGACAATCCCGAGTGGGTCTCCGAGCTCCTTGCCTATGCCGCCCGGATCACCGAGGCCTACGGCCGGGCGTTCATCCGGCGGGGTCTGGGAGTCGTCCTATTCGATTCGCATGCCGCCCCGCCCCTAGTCTCGCCCGCTCTCTATCGAAAGCTCATCCTGCCTCCGACGGCAGCCGTCATCCGCGCCCTGAAAAGCGCTCTCGAGATCCCTCTCGTCCCCTATATCATCGGAGGCGATACCGCGGGCATCCTGGACGCGATCGTCGAAACAGGGACGAACAACATCCTCTGCGATTTCCGGGCCGACCTCGGCCGTTTCGTCGACAGGCTCATAAACCTGCCCGTCCTCGTCCGGGCCAACCTCGATCCCCGCTTCCTGCTGACCGCTTCCGGACCCGACATCCAGGCAAAAACCAGGGATCTCCTGGCGGCCGGCCGCCGGCATCCCGGGTTCATGCTGGGAACCGGGATCCTGCCTTATGACCTGCCGCCGGACAAGGTCATCGCCGTCCGGGCCGCACTCGAAGAAAAATAAATCGCCGTCTCGTGCTATAAATCGGGAAAATCCGCGTCCTTATTATTGTCCGTAAGAAAGCGCATCCATGGAAGAATATCAAGCCGAACTCGACCCGGCTTCCGAGCCGGACGGCGGCCACCGCAGGCGCCTGAGGGAGAAATTTCTCCGAGGCGGCTTGAACGCCTTTCTCGATTACGAGATCGTCGAGCTCCTGCTCACCCTGGGGACGCCCCGCAGGGACTGCAAGGAGCAGGCCAAGCAGGCGCTCAGGGAATTCAAGTCCCTCCGAGGCGTGCTCGAGGCCGACCCTCACGACCTTGGCCGAATCCGGGGCATTGGAACGCACAACGTCTTCGGCATCAGACTCGTCCAGGAGGTCTCGCGCCGCTTCCTCAAGGACAAGATGCTGAGCAAGCCCTTCGCCCGATCCTCCCGCGAGGTCTTCGATTACCTCTATCATTCCCTCCGGGACCTCAAAAAGGAGCATTTCAAGGTCCTTTTCCTGGACCCGAAAAACCAGATCATCGAGGAGAAGACGCTTTTCGAGGGCACGGTCGATTCGTCGGCCGTCTATCCCCGGGAGATCATGAAGGACGCCCTCCGGACCAATGCCACGTCGCTCGTCTTCGTCCACAATCATCCCTCGGGCGACCCCGACCCGTCGCTCTGCGACAGGGAGATCACCAAGGAGCTCGTCTTCGCCGCCAGGGTCATGCAGCTCAAGGTGCTGGACCACATCGTCATCGGCAACGACTGCTACTTCAGCTTCGCCGACAGGGGCCTGATCGAGGACTACGACCTGTGCTTTCTCAGCCTGAACAAATAAGAGGGGCCGGGGCGGGAGCGGCGGCTCCCTAAAAAGCCGGAATTCTGTTAAGATTGATTAAGGAGACAAGCGTTCCGCGAACGGGAGGGAGACGTGGCCGAAGCGAGCAAACCCCGGACGGACCGGCGGCCGATCGAGGAGATCGCCGAAAAGCTGGGCGTTTATCCCGACCATCTCGAGCGATACGGCCGGTACAAAGCTAAAATCGACCTGAGACAGGCGCTCGAGGGCGGACGGGAGCCGGGCCGGCTGATCCTCGTCACAGCCATGACGCCGACTCCGGCCGGCGAGGGAAAGACGACGACGGCCATCGGCCTGACCGACGCCCTGAACAAGCTCGGCCGGAAGACGGCGGCGGCCTTGCGCGAGCCGTCCCTCGGGCCGGTGTTCGGCATGAAGGGCGGGGCGACCGGCGGGGGCCGGGCCCATGTCGTACCGAGCGACGAGATCAACCTCCATTTCACGGGAGACATCCATGCCATCACCTCGGCCCATAACCTCCTCGCGGCGATGGTCGACAACCACGTCCAGTTCGAGGGGGCCTGCGGCCTTCTCGACGCGACCAACGTCACCTGGCGTCGCGTGCTGGACATGAACGATCGTTCCCTGCGGAGCATCGTCACCGGCATCGGCGAGACGTTCAACGGCATCGCCTTGGAGTCCGGCTTCGACATCACGGCCGCGTCCGAGATCATGGCCATCTTCTGCCTGGCCCGCGACCTCAAGGACCTGAAGGACCGGCTCGGCCGCATCCAGATCGGCTATGCGTCCGACGGCAAGCCGGTCACGGCCGCGCGGATCAAGGCCCAGGGCGCCATGACCGCTTTGCTCAAGGACGCGATCCGGCCCAACCTCGTCCAAACCCTGGAGGGATCGCCGGCGTTCGTCCACGGCGGACCTTTCGCCAACATCGCCCACGGCACGAACTCGGTCATCGCCACGAACATGGCCCTTCATCTGGCCGATTGCGTCGTCACGGAATGCGGATTTGCCTCCGACCTGGGGGCCGAGAAGTACTTCGACATCGTCGTCCGGACCGGGTCCGTTCCCCCGCCGTCCGCCGTGGTCATCGTGGCCACGCTCCGGTCGCTCAAATTCCACGGCGGGGTCAAATTGGACGCCCTGAACGCGGAAAATCCGGACGCGATCGCCCGGGGATTCGATAACCTCAGGAAGCACATCGAGATCGTCCGGACCTACGGCCTGCCGGCGGTCATCGCCTTGAACAAGTTCCCCTCGGATACGGCCGCCGAAGAGAAGTTCTTCGCCGGCCTCTGCCGGGAGGAGAACACGCGTTTTGCCCCGAGCGACGTCTTCGGCCGGGGAGGAGAGGGCGGCCGGGCTTTGGCCGAGGAAGTCCTGAGGGCCGTCGACGAGGACCCGAGGGATTTCAAGTTTCTCTATCCGCTCGAGATGCCCCTCGCCGATAAGATCACGGAGATCGCCGTGAAGGTCTACGGCGCCGGCCGGGCGGTCCTCGAGGCCAAGGCCAGGCGGAAGCTCCAGAAATTCGAGAACGACGGCTTCGGCCAGGTCCCGGTCTGTATCGCCAAAACCCAGTATTCGCTGTCCGACAACGCCAAGGCCCTCGGCCGGCCGCGCGATTTCACGGTGACCGTGACGGACGCGTCGCTCAGCGCCGGGGCCGGCTTCGTCGTCGCCCATTGCGGAGAGATCATGACCATGCCCGGGCTGCCGAAAACGCCGGCGGCCGAGAGGATCGACGTCACGGAGGACGGCGAGATCACCGGCATCCTGGGGTAAGCGCGCCGAATTTACAGCCTCGGGCGATTGTGATACAAAATGGATGATACGTTCGCGGCGCCAAACCCCGATTTTCAAATCGGGGGAAAAGCGCCGCTCAGTATTAAGCCTTCAAATACCCCGGGCTTCAGCCCGGGGATGGCTTTATTTTCATGACGGGAAAAAGAGACCGCCCGGATTTGAGACGAAAACGGGGCGAAAGGCGTCTATCATCGAGGAAGATGTCCATGAGAAAGAACGACGAGGAGGCAATATGAAAGAAGACGAAAGCGAACAGAAGCAGGCGTCGAAGAACAAAGCCATCGAAGCGGCCGTTTCGCAGATCGAGAAGCAGTTCGGAAAGGGCGCAGTGATGAAACTGGGGCAGAAAGAAGCCGCGGCGAAGGTCCCGGCCATCCCTACCGGTTCGGTGTCCTTCGACCTGGCCCTGGGCATCGGCGGATTCCCGCGGGGCCGCGTCATCGAAGTGTTCGGGCCGGAAGCGACGGGGAAGACCACCCTGGCCCTCCACGTGATCGCCGAAGCCCAGAAGCTCGGCGGCCAGGCGGCCTTCATCGACGCCGAGCACGCCATGGACCCGGCCTATGCCGGAAAAGTCGGCGTCGATATCGACAACCTCCTCATCTCCCAGCCCGATTTCGGCGAGCAGGCTCTCGAGATCGCCGAGGTCCTGGTCCGGAGCGGGGCCGTGGATGTCATCGTCGTCGATTCCGTGGCCGCGCTCGTGCCCAAAGCCGAGCTCGAAGGCGAGATGGGCGACGCGCACATGGGCCTCCAGGCGCGCTTGATGTCCCAGGCGCTGAGGAAACTGACGGCCATCGTCGCCCGCTCCAAGACGTGCTTCATCTTCATCAACCAGATCCGGGAGAAGATCGGGTTCTTCCTCGGCAATCCCGAGACGACGACGGGAGGCCGGGCGCTCAAGTTCTACGCGTCCATGCGCATCGACGTGCGGCGGCTGACGGCCCTCAAAGAAGGGGACAACGTCATCGGCAACCGGGTCAAGGTCAAGATCGTCAAGAACAAGATGGCCCCGCCGTTCAAGGAGGCGCAGTTCGACATCATCTATGGGGAGGGCATTTCCAAAGAAGGGGATCTCGTCGACTGCGGCCTCGAATATGGGCTCATCGAAAAGTCGGGAACCTGGTACTCCTATAATGGCGAGAGGGTCGGGCAGGGCCGAGACAACGTCAAGAAGCTCCTCAAGGAGAACAAGGCGCTGGCCGACGAGCTCAATGTGGCGATCCGGAGGCGGGTCAAATTGGACGCGGCGCCCGTCCCGGCCGAGAAGCCGGAAAAGGAGCCGGAGAAGCCGGCCGAGAAGCGATCGAAGTGAGCGTTCTCGAATTCCGTAGATCCCGATGGACATGAAATCCCGAAAAGACCCAGGGACAAGCGGTCCGCCTTCAGGCGGCCCCCTGGACGACGCGGTGACGGCGCGAAAGCGGTCGGCCAAAAAGGGGCTCGACCCCGGGGTCCTGGTTCACGTCGGCGAGCGGAAGGTCGACAAGGTCCGGATCAGCGTTATCGATTACGACGTCCGGAACGTCTTCGAGAAGGACGTCGAGACGATCGAGGAGTGTTACCGTTTCCGCGAGACCTCGACCGTGACCTGGATCAACGTCGACGGCATCCACGACGCCGGGGTCGTCGAAAAGCTCGGATCGCATTTCGGCCTCCATCCCCTCATCCTCGAGGACATCATGAACACGTCGCAGAGGCCCAAGATGGAGGACCTCGGCGAGTCCATCTATGCCGTCCTGAAGATGATCGAATACGGGGCGGACGGGCCGGACATCGGCGGCGAGCAGATGAGCATCATCTTCGGCCGGAACTTCGTCCTCACCTTCCAGGAGCGGCCCGGCGACATGTTCGACTCCGTCCGGGACCGGATCCGGAAGGGCAAGGGGCGGATCCGGAACCTGGGCCCGGACTACCTGGCGTACGCCCTCATCGACGCGATCGTGGACGAATATTTCACGGTCCTCGAGCGGATGGGCGAACAGATCGAAGAGCTCGAAGACGAGCTCATTTCGAACCCGGGAAAGGCGACGCTCAACGAGATCCACGGCCTGAAAAAGCGGATGATCCTCCTCCGCAAATCGGCCTGGCCCCTCCGCGAGCTCATCAGCCGCCTGGAGCGGGCCGAATCGCCCCTCATCCAGAAGTCGACCGGGATCTTCCTTCGCGACATCTACGACCACACCATCCAGATCATCGACAACATCGAGACGTTCCGCGACATGCTCTCCGGCATGCTCGACATGTACCTCTCGAGCGTCAGCAACCGGATGAACGAGGTCATGAAATTCCTGACGATCATCGGCACGATCTTCATCCCCCTGACGTTCCTGGCCGGGGTTTACGGGATGAATTTCAAGTTCATGCCCGAGCTCGAATGGCGCTGGGGCTATTTCCTGGTCTGGGGCGTGATGGCCGCCGTCGGCGTTTCTCTGATCCTGTATTTCCGGAAGAAAAAGTGGCTTTAAGGCCGGATGCGCTCCCGTTGGCGCGCTTCGGCCGTAAAGGAGAGGGCCCGAAATGAAAACGAGAACGATTTGGATCCTGGTGCTCGTCGCGCTCTTCGCGATCCTCCTCGTCCAGAATGCGATGAAGACGAGGATGATCTTCTATTTTTGGAATATCGACGCGCCGCTGTTCATCCTGGTCTTCTTCATTTTCCTCATCGGCTTCCTCGTCGGCTTCCTGGCGGCGAAAAGCGGGCAGAAAAAGGACGCGGCGAAAACGAACCACATCGCGCCGCCGGATGCCCCGCGGCCGCCGGCCAAGACGCTGCCATGAAGGCCGTCTTCCAGCATCTCAAGACATACATCCTCCGCGGCTTCCTGGCCATCATCCCCCTCGCCCTGTCCTATATCGTCCTCCGTTTTCTCTATCTGGCCGTGGATCAGCAGGTCGCCGGCATCATCGAAAAATGGATCGGCCGCAATATTCCCGGCCTGGGGCTCGTTCTGGTTTTGACGGTCCTCTATCTCCTCGGGCTGGCCGCCAGCAACCTGACCGGCCGAAGGTTCTTCGGCTTGATCGAGAAGCTCTCGATGCGCATCCCGCTCGTCAAGACCGTCTATCCCCTCGGCAAGCAGATCAGCTCGGCCATGGCCGTGCCCGGGAAGCAGGATTTCAAGCGGGTGGTCCTCGTCGAGCAGTTCCGGCCGGGGCTGTGGTCGGTCGGATTCGTCACCGGACAGTGCGAGGACCGGACGACAGGGGAGAGGCTGGTGAAATTGTTCGTCCCCCAGGGCCCGAATCCGACCTCCGGCTTCATGCTCATGGTCAGGGAAGCGGAGCTCCGGGAGGTCGGGTGGAGCGTTGCGGAGGCGATGAACGCCGTGATCTCCGGGGGATTATCCGGACCGGACAAAATATAGAATAATCCCCCTTCCTCCCCCTTGAGGAAGTGTAGACGCGGCCCCCTAAGGCTTATTCCTCGTCGAGCTTGACTTCGCCCTGGTACATGGTCACGCCGCGGTGCGTCTTGCCCGAGACCATGGCCGTGGACTTGGTGAAGAGGGGATCGTCGTAGATCGCCTTGAGGTACTCATCGCGGAAGCGGGGATGGGCGATGCTGGCGATGGCCAGGGCTTTCTCGCCCGCGGTCAGGCCGCGCAGGTCGGCGATGCCGTATTCGGTGACGATGACGACGCCGTCGTAAGAGGACGCCGTCAGGCTGACCCCCGGCGGGTGGACCTTGGCGATCTTGGATTCGCCTTTCTCGGTGATGCTTTTCATGGTGATGATGGGCACGCCGTAAGCCGGGTCGTTCAAGGCCCGGACGAAATCCGGCTGGCCGCCGACGCCGCTGTAGTACCGGCGGGCGTCGACGAAATCCGCCCAGACGTTGCCGAGGAGGTCGACGCCCATGGCCGTGTTGATGGCGATGAAGGGGCTGTTCTTCCGGATGACTTCGTCGGAATTGGTCACGGCGCAGGGCCGCATCTGGATGCCGGCCCGCATGTGGACGTACTCGTAAAGCTCCTTCGAGCCCATGATCAGCGAGGTGGTGCTGTAGCCCATGTGCTGCTTCTTTTTCCGGTTGGTGACGATCCCCGCTTTCTGGAGGGTCATCAGGCCGTCGCCGTAGAGCTCGGTCTGGATGCCGAGGTCATGGTAGTCCGAGCCATTGATGACGCCGACGACGGCGTCGGGGATCCGGCCGATGCCGACCTGAATCGTGGCCCCGTCGACGATGAAATGCGCGGCGATGAGTTCGCCGATCCGGCGTTCTTCGGGCGGGAGGTTGTCGAAATCCGGAGCTGGGAAATCGTAGACGGGCTTGACCCGGTCGTCGTCGACGAGGAAATCGATCGACTGGGAGTCGACGATGCTCTGGCCCTGGGTGAAGGGCATGCTGAAGTCCATCTCGCCGATGACGCATTTGGCGTGGTCGATCGCCGTATGGATGGCCTCGACCGACAGGCCCAGGCTGTACTCGCCGGTGATCTCGTGCGGCCGGACCTTGAAGAGGGCGATGTCGGGCTCGAACTCCCGGCCCTTGGCGATGAGGCTGTCGATATTGGCCAGCGTGCAGGGCAGATAATAGGCCCGGCCCTCGTTGGCCGCCTTGCGGACGTCGCCCGTGGAAAAGATGGAATAGGCCAGGATGCGGTCCTGAAGCCCCTTCTCGACGTAGGGGACCGGGCCCTGGAGAAGCAGGTGGACCATCCGGATGAAGGGAAGCTTGGGTTGGCCGGCTTTAATCGCGGCGGTCAGGAAGTCGAGGCAGGCGGTCGGCGTCGCGGCGTTTGAGCCGAGATAGCAGGTGATCGTCTCCTTGTGGCGGAACTCGCGGGAGATGACCTCGGCGACGTCCTCGAGCTTGATGACGGCGGGTTGATAAGACATGCCTGAACTCCAATACAAGGATCTTAAAAAAAAATAAAAGCGGTCCTAAAATACCTAAAAAACAGGCCGCAGGCAAGTCCTTTCCAAGGCAGGCCGAAACGGTCTATGATAGGACGTGAAAGGACGGCGGCGCCCATCATGCTGACTTTGGGACCATTCGAAATCTCGACGGTCAACCACGGGTTCTTGTGGCTCGACGGCGGGGCGATGTTCGGCTCCATCCCCAAGAGCATCTGGTCCGGCCTCGTCCCGGCCGACGCCGAGAACCGCATTCGGCTGGCCGCCCGGTCCCTCCTCATCCGGGCCGGCGAGCGGCTCATCCTGGTCGATACCGGATGCGGGGACAAGTGGACGGACAAGCTTCTCCGGATCTACGGCTTCGAAGGCCCTCCGGGCGGCGAACCGGCGCTCGATCCCGCCGGCGTGACGGATATCATCATCAGCCACCTGCATTTCGACCATGCCGGAGGCATATCGCGGCTCGTCCCGGGAGGCGCGGGGGCGGTCGAGCCGGCCTATCCCGGCGCCCGGGTCTACATCCAGGGCGATAATTACGAGACCGCCCGCAATCCGAATCCGAAAGAAAAGGCCAGTTATCTGAAAGAGAATGTCCTTGTCCTGGAAAAGGCGCGCCTCGAGCTGACGCGCGGCACCCGGGAGATCCTGCCCGGCCTCCGGGTCCATCAGGCCGACGGCCATACCCGCGGCCTGCAGTGGGTCGAGGTCACGGGCGGAGACGAAACGATCGCCTACCCCAGCGATATGATCCCGACCTCGAGGCACCTTCCGCTCCCCTTCACGATGGGCTATGACATGTGCGTCGAGCGGCTCCTCGCGGAAAAAGAGGATTTCCTCCGCCGCGCCGTCGACGGGGGGTGGATCGTCGTCTTCGAGCATGACCCGGACGTGGCCGCCGCCCAGCTCAAGGTCGACGTCCGGGGCCAGTTCGCCGTCCGCGAGAGCGTTCCGCTGTAATTTTCTCCCTTTTCTAAAAGCGGGTGTGGGGGGATTATTCAGGATCCAATATGGACACCCTCCGGCGGTCCGCCAAGGCCCGGTTTTGCCTTGACATCCATTACTTTCAGGCGATATATTCAACCCGTCAACAGCGCACTTATTTCAGCCTAAAAGGAATCATGATTCCGTGAGCGAAGGCGCTTCCATCGGCCGTTCCCTCGGGCCGAAACTATGGGAGGATTTTTTCAAGGGCAGCCGGCTGGCCTGCGCCCGCCTGATCACGGCCGTCGAGAATTCCCCCGCCCTTGTCCCGGAGATCCGCGACAAGCTCTTGCCCCGCCAGAAAGGTGCGGTCCGGGTCGGCATCACCGGCCCTCCCGGGGTGGGAAAGAGCACGGTCACGGCCGCCCTGGCCCATCGCGCGGTCAAGGCCGGCCATTCCGTGGGTGTCATCGCCGTCGACCCTACGAGCCCGTTTACGGGCGGCGCCTTCCTCGGAGACCGCGTCCGCATGCAGAGCCTGATCGGAGACCCCCATATATTCATCCGTTCGATGGCCAGCCGGGAGGGCCACGGCGGCCTGTCCCCGGCGACGCCCTATGTCGCCGATGTCTTCGACGCCTTCGGGATGGACCGCATCCTCATTGAAACCGTCGGCGTCGGCCAGGCCGAGCTCGACGTCCTGACCTGCGCCGACCTGATCATCCTCGTCCTTCAGCCCGGCACGGGAGACGTCATCCAGGCCCTCAAAGCCGGCATCATCGAAGCGGCCGACCTCCTGCTCATCAACAAATCCGACCTCGCCGGGACTGAGGCGCTCCTGGATTCCCTCCGCTTCCTGTTCGAGATCAGCGCCCGGCCCAAGGAGATCACGGCGCCTCCGGTCCTGACCGCCGCCGCCCTCCACAACAAGGGTTTGGACGAGGCATACAAGCGGATCGAAGAGCTCATCCGCGGCCGCCAGGACTCGGGGCGGATCCGGGAGAAAAAGCGTTCGCGGACGGAAGACGAGATCAAGGCGGCCGTCATGACGGATCTATGGGAACGATTCACCGCCCTGACCGGCGCCCCGGAGATGATCCGGCGGGCAGCCGACGACCTGCTCGACAACGGACGGTCGCCCTATCCCTTCATCCGGGATTTGTCCGGCCGAGTCCGCATGGAGAAGCGGAATGAAAGCACGTGAGCCGAAGAGCGCGGCGAAAAAGGTTTGGGAGAAGAAGTTCCGCGATTCCGGCCTGAGGAACGCTGATTTCACGTCGATCTCGGGCCGCCTCCTCAAGCCGTTGTATGACCGGGACGACCTTGACGGCGCCGGGCTCAAGAAAAGCCTCGCCTACCCGGGCGAGTATCCTTACACGCGCGGCGTCCATCCCTCGATGTACCGCGGCAAGCTCTGGACGATGCGCCAATTCGCCGGGATGGGCACCCCGCAGCAGACGAACGAAAGGTACAAGTTCCTTCTCGAAAAAGGCCAGACCGGCCTCTCGGTCGCTTTCGACAATCCGACGCTCTACGGCTGGGATTCGGACCACGCGCTCTCGGCCGGCGAGGTGGGGAAGACGGGCGTGGCGGTGGACACGCTCGAGGACATGGAGATCCTCTTCGTCGACATCCCCCTCGACCTGGTCTCGACCTCGATGACGATCAACGCCACGGCCTCCTGGATCTTCACCATGTTCCTGGCCAACGCGGAAAAGCGCGGCATCCCCTTCGCCAAGCTGCGCGGAACCTTGCAGAACGACATTTTGAAAGAGTATATCGCCCAGAAGGAATGGATCTTTCCTCCGGAACCGCATATGCGGCTGATCACCGACCTGATGGCGTATTGCGCCGACCATGTGCCGCAGTGGAACACGATCTCCATCAGCGGCTATCACATCCGCGAAGCGGGCTCCACGGCCGCCCAGGAGCTGGCCTTCACCCTGGCCGACGGCTTCGCCTATGTCGAGCACGCCCTGAAGGCCGGCCTGGATATCGACGATTTCGCTCCCCGCCTGTCCTTCTTCTTCAACGCCCACCTCGATTTCTTCGAGGAGATCGCCAAGCTGCGGGCCGCCCGGCGGATCTGGGCCCGCCACATGAAGGAGCGGTACAAGGCTAAGAATCCCCGCTCCTGGCTGTGCCGGTTCCATGTCCAGACGGCCGGCTGCAGCCTGACCGCCCAGCAGCCCGACATCAACATCGTCCGGACGGCGCTCGAAGCGCTCTCCGGAGTGCTCGGCGGTTGCCAAAGCCTGCACACGAACTCGATGGACGAAGCCCTGGCCCTGCCCTCGGAAAAGGCGGTCGAGATCGCCCTGCGCACACAGCAGGTCATCGCCTTCGAAAGCGGGGCGGCCAACGTCATCGACCCGCTCGGCGGGTCGTATTACGTCGAGGCGCTGACGAACGAGCTGGAAGAGGAGGCCGAACGGTATTTTCAAAAGATCGAGGACCTCGGCGGCGTCGTGCCGGCGATCGAGAAGGGGTTCTTCCAGAAGGAGATCATCCGGGCTGCCTACGAATACCAGATGGCGCTCTCCAAGAAGCGGAAGATCTCCGTCGGCGTCAACGAATTCGTGAACGAGGACGAACGGCTGGAAATCCCCCTCCTCGAGATCGACGAGTCCGTGGAGCGAGACCAGGTCCGGCGGCTGAGGGCGGTTCGCAAGCGCCGCGATAACGGGGCCGTCAAGGCCTCGCTCGAGGCGCTGCGCAAAGCGGCGGCGGGAACGGAGAACCTGACGCCTCGCCTCCTCGATTGTTCGCGCGTCTACGCCACTCTGGGCGAGATCAGCGCCGCTCTCATCACCGTGTTCGGGGAATATCAGGAGCAGCCGTTTTTTTAAACCGAAGCGAGAGGCAGGAACCATGAGCGAAAAAAAGATCAAGGTCATCATCGCCAAGCCGGGACTTGACGGCCACGACCGGGGGGCCAAGGTGGTCGCCCGGGCCCTGGTCGAGGCGGGGATGGAGGTCGTCTATCTCGGCCTGCGCCAGACCCCTGAAGCCATCGTCAACGCCGCCCTCGAAGAGGACGCCGACGTCATCGGCCTCTCGATTCTGTCCGGGGCGCACATGACCCATTTCAAGCGGGTCAGGGAGCTCCTCGATAAGAACGGCCTCGGCGACCGCCTGCTGACCGGCGGGGGGATCATCCCGACCAAGGACCAGGACAAGCTGAAGGATCTCGGAGTTGGAAAAGTCTTCGGACCCGGCGACGACCTCCAGGGGATCGTGGATTACATCCGGACGTGGCGCGCGGGCCGGGAGCTCAAGTAGGACCCGAAGGCCATTATCGACGATATATCAATCATAACAAGGAGGAACGATCATGGATTATGAACTCAACGAAGAACAGAAGATGGTCATCGAGGAGGCGAAAAAATTCGCCGAAAAGACCCTCGCCCCGGCCGTGGAGAAGCTCGACGAGAAGCAGGAGGTCAACCTCGCCGCCTTGAAGGAGCTGGGCCAGTTGGGCTACCTGGGCATGACCGTTCCCGAGGAATACGGCGGGACGAACCTCGGCGCCGTGCCCTATGCGGGAGCCATGATCGAGTTCAGCAAGGTGGACGCGGGAACCGCCGTGGCGCTGTCCGTGCAGAACTCCCTGGTCAACGACGCGATCGTCATGTTCGGCTCGGAGGAGCAGAAAAAAAAGTACCTGCCGAAGCTGACGTCGGGAGAGCTGCTCGGCTGCTTCTCGCTGACGGAAGCGGGCGCGGGCAGCGACCCGGGGTCCCTGCGCGCCTCGGCCGTCCGCGACGGCGATCATTTCATCCTCAATGGGACGAAGAACTTCACGACCAACGGCTCGTTTGCCGACGTCATCATCGCCTTCCTCCAGACGGACAAGGAGAAAGGAGCCAAGGGGATCTCGGCCTTCCTCATCGAAAACACGGTCCCGGGCTTCGCCGTGGGCAAGCACGAGAACAAGCTGGGCATCCGCACCTCGAGCACGACGGAAATGGTCTTCACCGATTGCCGCGTCCCGGCCGACCACATGCTGGGCAAGGAGAACAAGGGCTTGAACATCGCCCTGGCGACCCTGGACTGCGGCCGCATCGGCATTGCCGCCCAGGCCGTCGGGATTGCCGAGGGGGCTCTCGAAGAGGCGGTCAAGTACGCTAAGGAACGGATGCAGTTCGGCTCGAAGCTGGCCGAGTTCCAGGCCATCCAGTTCATGCTGGCCGACATGGCCGTCGACGTCGAGCTGGCCAAGACAATGCTCTACAAGGCCGCCTGGATGAAGGACACCCACAAGAAATTCACCAAAGAATCGGCCATGATCAAGCTTTTTGCCTCGGAGATGGCCCATCGAGTCTGCCACAAGGCCCTCCAGATCCACGGCGGCTACGGCTTCATGAAGGACTACAAGGTAGAGCGGCTCTACCGCGACCAGCGGATCACCGAGATCTACGAAGGCACGTCGGAGATCCAGCGGGTCGTCGTCGCCCGCTCGCTGCTGGCTGATTGAGGAGGTTCGCCATGACGTACGAAATCCTGAAAATGGAAGCGGCCGACGGAGTCGCCGTCGTTACCGTTTCCCGGCCGCAGGCCATGAACGCGCTTAACTCCCGTTTTTTCCAGGAGATGGACGCCCTGCTCGAGGAGCTCTCGGTGCGGGACGACATCAAAGTCGTCGTCCTCACCGGCGAGGGCAAAGCCTTCGTCGCCGGGGCCGACATCGCCGAGATGGTCCACATGACGCCGGACCAGGGCCACGCCTTTTCGGCGCTCGGCCAGAAGGTTTTCCGCCGCATCGAGCTGCTGGACAAGCCCGTGATCGCGGCGGTCAACGGCTTCGCCCTGGGCGGCGGCGAGGAGCTCGCCCTGGCCTGCGACGTCCGGATCGCCAGCGCCAAGGCCAAGTTCGGCCAGCCCGAGGTCAACCTGGGCCTGATCCCCGGCTACGCCGCGACGCAGCGGCTGCCCCGGCTCATCGGCCTGGGAAACGCCCTGTTCCTGCTGATGTCGGGGGAGATGATCACCGCCGATGAAGCCCTGCGCGTGGGCCTGGTCCAAAAGGTCGTCGCGCCCGAGCAGCTCCTGCCGACGGTCCTCGCTCTGGCCAAGACGATCGCCTCCAAAGGCCCTAAGGCCGTCAAGCTGGTCAAGCACGTCGCCCGGATGGGGATCCTGATGGACTTCGAATCGGGCTGCGCCCTGGAAGCGGAAAAATTCGGCACTCTGTTCGGGAACGAAGGGGCCGAGGGCATGCAGGCCTTCTTGGAAAAGCGCGCGCCGAAATGGCCGGCTTAGAGCCGGAGGGAAGGAGAACGAGATGAGTTACGCCGATCGATTGGAGAACGTCGCCGTCCTGGGCGCGGCCGGAAAGATGGGCAGCGGCATCACCCTGCTCACGGCCATGGAAATGGCCGACCTGAAGCTCGAGGCCGGCGCCGCGGCCAAGGACTACGTCCTCAACGCCATCGATGTCTCGTCGAAGGGGCTTTCGGGGCTGCTCCAATACCTCCGCGATCAGGTCCTGCGGGTTGCGGAGAAAAAAGTCGGCGGCCTGCGGAAAGCGTACGAAAACCGCGCCGACCTGGTCGACAACGAGGACGTCGTCCGGCAGTACGTCGAGGACGTCCTGGCGCTCGTCCGGCCCACGACGAATCTCGAGGCGGCCTACGGCGCCGGGCTCGTCTTCGAGGCTGTCAGTGAGAACCCCGAGCTCAAGGTCAAGCTCCTGTCCCAAGTCCGGGCCAATAACACGAAGAACGCCCTGTTCCTGACCAACACTTCCTCCATCCCCATCTCCGAGCTCAACGACAAAGTGAAGCTCGGCGGCCGCATCATCGGCTTCCATTTCTACAATCCGCCGGCCGTCCAGAGGCTCGTCGAGCTCATTCGGGCCGAGGCCACCATCCCCGACCTGGCCGATTTCGCCGGCCAGTTCGCCAAAAAGCTGCGCAAGACGGTCGTGCCTTCGCACGACGTGGCCGGATTCATCGGGAACGGCCACTTCATGCGGGACGGCCTCTACGCCATCGCCGAAGTCGAGCGGCTGGCGCCCGGCATGGGCTTCGTCGACGCCGTCTATGTCGTCAACAAAGTCAGCCAGGACTTCCTCATCCGGCCGATGGGCATTTTCCAACTCGTCGATTACGTCGGCGTGGATGTCTGCCGGTACATTTTGCAGGTGATGGACGCCAGGCTGCCCGGGGGCAAGCTCCACAGTCCTCTCCTGGACAAGATGGTCGCGCTCGGAGTCCTGGGCGGGCAGTTCGCCGACGGCTCGCAGAAAGACGGCTTTCTCAAGTACGAGAAGGGCCGGCCGGCGGGCGTCTACGACCTCGAGAAGAAAGCGTACGTGCCGGTCGTCGCGATCGCCGCGAGGCGCGATTCTCAGCTCGGGCCTCCGCCGAATCTCATGAAGTCTTGGAAGCAGGTCATCGGCCTGGCGGATAAATCGGCCTTCCTCGACGGCTATTTCAAGCAGTTGAGGGACATGGCGACGCCGGGGGCGGAGCTCGCCAAGGCTTACGGCCGGAGGTCGAAGGAGATCGGCCTCGGCCTGGTCAAGGACGGCGTCGCCGGCCGGGACGACGATGTCAACACGGTTCTGCTCACGGGCTTCTACCACGCGTACGGCCCGATCAACACGTATTTCGACTGAGAGGTGGGACGATGAAGAACGAACGACGCAAAGTGTTCATGACCGCGGGCTATCACACCGTCTCCATGGGCACCGGCCGGAAGGAGTTCAATCCCAAAAAGCCCCGGCCGGGCCTCGAAGAATACATCAAGGAAGCCGGCCAAGGCACGCTCAAACAGATCGGCGGCGGGCAGAACGTCGACGAGGGCGTGATCAGCAACTTCATGGCCGCCCGCTTCAACCGCCAGGGCCACCTGGCGGCCATGATCCCGTCGGTGGACGAGTCTCTCCGCTGGAAGCCGTGCTGCCGCGTCGAGGGCGCCTGCGGCTCGGGGGGCCTGGGCCTGATGACCGCGGTCAAATCCGTCCTGGCCGGGACGGCGGACGTCGTCCTGACGATCGGCGTCGAGGTCCAGAACACGGTCAAGGCGATCTATGGCGCCGATTATCTGGCCGGCGCCGGCTGGTACAAGGGGGAACGCAAGAAAGGCCACGTCTATTTCTTCCCCGCCCTCTTCAGCGACCGGGCCGGCGCGTATTTCGAGAAGTACGGCCGCGACCGGACGCGGCGCGCGTTCGCCCGCTGGTACCGGAATGCCGTCGAGAACGCCCGGCTGTGCGACACCGCCCAGGAATTCCATAACACGACGGCCGACCTCGAAGCGTGCGGCATGACCGAGCCCAACCCGAAGAGCTTCGTCGACCACCTCAACGTCTTCGACTGCTCCAAGGTCTCCGACGCGGGGGCGGCCATCGCCGTCTTATCCGAGGAAGGACTGGCGAGGGTCGGCATCCCGAAGTCCGGCGCCGTCGAGGTCGCCGGCTGGGGCCAGGTCGAAGCGGACCTGACCCTTCCTCCCGAGGACCCGACGCGCCTCGAGACGACGGCCCGGGCGGCGAAAAAGGCGCTCGACGCCGCCGGCATCACCCTCCAGGACGTCGGGACCGTGGAATGCCACGATTGCTTCACGATCTCCGGCCTCCTGTCCGTGGAGGCGCTGGGGCTGGCCAAGCCGGGCGAAGGGCCGGATTACATCCTGGGCGGCCATACGGCCCGGCAGGGGACCGTCCCCTTCAACACCTCCGGGGGGCTGATCGGATGGGGCCATCCGACCGGCGGGACCGGCGTCCGGCAGGCGGTCACGATCTGGCAGCAGCTGAGCGGGAACGCGGGGAACTGGAAGGTCGCGCTCCCCGCGAACCGGCCCTACGCGCTGTCGGTCAACATGGGCGGAAACGATAAGACGGTCGTGGCCATCGTCTATCGCCGGGCGGGCTGACCCCCGCCCTTCGCGCCGCCATGGCCGACAAGACGTCCCAAGACCCCGAACGGTTGCGCGCCCGGCTGGCCGAGATGGAGAAGCAAGCGGAGCTCGGCGGCGGCCGGGAGCGCGTCGAGAAGCTCCATGCCGAGGGAAGGCTCACGGCCCGGGAGCGGCTGGAACGCCTCCTCGACCCCGGGTCCTTCGTCGAATTGGACAAGCTCAAGACCCACCGTTGCGCCGATTTCGACATGGACAAGAAAAAGATCCCGGGCGACGGCGTCGTCACCGGCTACGGCCGGATCGACGGCCGCCTCGTCTATGTCTTCGGCCAGGATTTCACTGTCTTCGGCGGCTCGCTCTCCGGGGCCCATTCGGAGAAGATCTGCAAGATCATGGACAAGGCCGTGGAGAACGGCGCGCCGGTCATCGGCCTCAACGATTCGGGCGGCGCCCGCATCCAAGAAGGGGTGATGAGCCTGGCCGGCTACGCCGACATCTTCCTCCGGAACACCCTGGCCTCCGGCGTCGTTCCCCAGATCTCAGTCATCATGGGGCCCTGCGCCGGCGGGGCGGTTTATTCCCCCGCCATCACCGATTTCATCCTCATGGTCGAGAAGAAATCGTACATGTTCATCACCGGCCCGGACGTGATCAAGGCCGTGACGCACGAGGCCGTGACCAAGGAGGAGCTGGGGGGAGCCATGACCCATGCGGCGAAGAGCGGGGTGGCCCAGCTCGTCGCCGCCGACGAGGAGGAAGCGCTGCTCATGGTCCGCGAGCTTGTCGGCTTCATGCCCTCCAACAACATGGACGACCCGCCCAAAAAAGCGACGTCCGACCCTCCCGACCGCAAAGAGGAGGAGCTGAAGACGATCGTCCCCCTCAATCCCAACAAGCCCTACGACATCAAATCCATCATCCGCCTGGTCGTGGACGACGGGAACTTCTTCGAAGTCCACGAGCACTACGCCCGGAACATCGTCGTCGGCTTCGCCCGCTTCGGCGGATTTTCGGCCGGCATCGTGGCCAATCAGCCCGCCCACCTGGCCGGCTGCCTGGACACGCATTCCTCCAAGAAAGGCGCCCGGTTCATCCGCTTCTGCGACGCGTTCAACATCCCGCTCGTCTCCTTCGTCGACGTGCCCGGCTTCCTGCCCGGGACGGAGCAGGAGTTCAGCGGGATCATCAAGGACGGGGCGAAACTCCTCTTCGCCTACGCCGAATCGACCGTGCCGAAGGTCACGATCATCACCCGCAAAGCCTACGGCGGCGCCTACGATGTCATGGCCTCCAAGCACATCCGCGGCGACGTGAACCTCGCCTACCCCACGGCCGAGATCGCGGTCATGGGGCCGGACGGCGCGGTCAACATCATCTTCCGCAACGAAATCCACAAGGCGGAGAATCCCGAGCGGACGCGCGAGGAGCTGACGGCGAATTACCGGAACACGTTCGCCAACCCCTACCAGGCGGCGGCTCTCGGCTATATCGACGCGGTCATCTATCCGGAGGACACGCGGCGCCACATCATCCAATCGCTGACGATGCTCCAGAACAAGCGCCAGAAGAATCCGCCCAAAAAGCACGGCAACATCCCCTTGTGAGGGAACCCGTCATATGACCAGAGGGGCGCGGCGGCTCGAAAAGATCCTGATCGCAAACCGGGGAGAGATCGCCGTACGCATCTCTCGGACGTGCCGCGAGCTGGGCCGGACGATCGTCGCCGTGTTCTCGGACCCCGACCGCTACGCCCTGCACGTGAGGCACGCGGACCAGGCCTACGCTCTGGGCGGCTCCTCTCCCGCCGAGACCTATCTCGACCAGAATAAGATTCTCGATATCGCCCGCCGCGCGGGCGCCGACGCCATCCATCCCGGATACGGCTTTCTCAGCGAAAATCCCGTGTTCGCGGCGGCCTGCCGCGAGCGCGGGCTGGCTTTCATCGGCCCTTCGGCGGAATCCATCGAGATGATGGGCGAGAAGACGGGGGCCCGGGAGCGGATGAGCCGGGCCGGAGTGCCCGTCGTCCCGGGCACGCCGCCGCTCGGCACGGCGGAGGAGGCCTTGGCCGAAGCCGGGCGCATCGGCTACCCCGTCCTGATTAAGGCCGCGGCCGGAGGCGGAGGCAAGGGCATGCGCCGCGTCGACCGGCCGGAGGAGCTCGGCTCGGCCTTCAGCGCCTGCGGCCGGGAGGCCCTCTCCGCCTTCGGCGATAGCCGCGTCTATATCGAAAAGTATCTCGACGAGCCGCACCATATCGAATTCCAGATCCTGGCCGACGGAAAGGGCCGGCCGATTCATCTCTTCGAGCGCGAGTGCTCCATCCAGCGGCGGCATCAGAAGATCGTCGAAGAGACTCCGTCGCCGCTGATGACCGAAGACCTCCGGGCGCGCATGGGGGAGGCGGCGGTCAAGGCCGCCGAAGCCTGCGGATACGTCAACGCCGGCACCATCGAGTTCCTGGTCGACGCAGACCGGCGCTTCTATTTCCTGGAGATGAACACGCGCCTCCAGGTCGAACACCCGGTCACGGAGTTGGTCACGGGTGTCGACCTCGTCGAGCGGCAGATCCGCATCGCCGAGGGCGAGCCCCTCAGCGATCTCCGGCCTTCGCGGCGGGGGGCGGCCATGGAATGCCGCATCTACGCCGAGGATCCGTGGAATCATTTCCTGCCCTCGCCGGGCGTGATCCGGAGGCTGTCGCCGCCGGGCGGGCCTGGTGTCCGGGACGACACGGGAGTCTTCGCCGGATTCACGGTCCCCATGGAGTACGACCCTCTGCTGGCCAAGCTGGTCGTCTGGGGCGAAAGCCGGGGGCAGGCGCTGACGCGGATGGATCGCGCCCTCTGGGAATACCGCCTGCTCGGGATCAGGACCAATATCCCCTATCTCCGGAAGGTTGTTCGCCATCCGGAATTCATCCGCGGCGTCTACGACACGCATTTCCTCGTCAAGCACCAGGACGACCTTCTGCCGCCCGGCCGGAGCGATGAGGACCGCGTCGCCCTGGCGGCGGCCGCGGTGCTGGCCTTGCGGGGCGAAGAGAAAAGCGCGGCCGGCGTCCAAACGGAAAAAAGTGCCGTCTCGGCCTGGAAGACGGCCGGCCGGCCGGGAGCCTCCGACTCGTGAGAAAATTTTCCGTCCTTCTCAACGGCCGGGCCGTCCAGGTGGCCATCGGGCCCCTCGGCGAGCACCGTTTCACGGTCGCCATCGACGATGTTCCCTTCGACATCGACGTCCGCTCGGCTGAGGCCGATTCGCTCTCGCTCCTGATCGAGAACCGGTCGATCGATCTGTCCTATTTCCGGAGCGGCGATCAGATGGAGATCTATTTCGGAGGCCAGACCTACCAGGTCGAGATCCTCGACGAGCGCAAGGCGCGGCGGCGGGAAGGCGGATCCGGAACGGCCGCGGCCGGCCCCGAGGTCATCAGGGCTTTCATGCCGGGCAAGATCGTCCAGGTCGGGGTCAAGGCGGGAGACCGGGTATCGGCCGGGTCGAGCGTCCTCATCATCGAGGCGATGAAGATGGAAAACGAGATCTTCTGCCGGGGGAGCGGGATCGTCCGCGCCGTTCATGTCCGGCCCGGCCAGGTGGTCGAGAACGACGCCGTCCTCGTCGAAATCGACCCGGACACGGCCTAGACGACCCTTTTCGTGGTTTCCTTAAACTGAAGAAGTCTTCTGGCACAACTCCATCAGAACGCGGCCGGTGTCGCGCGGATCGAGAAAAGCGATCTTCGCCCCTTTGGCGCCTTCGCGCGGGACGGGGTCGAGCGCGCGGATGCCATTTTCGGCGAGATGAGCCAGCATTTTCCGGGCGTCATCGACGTCGAAGGCGATGTGGTGAATGCCCACGCCCCGCTGTTCGACGAACTTCGAGATCGTTGCCTCCGGCGTCATTCCCTGGAGGAGCTCGATATGGACGCCGCCCGCGTCGAAGACCGCGAGGCGGAGGCCGCGGGCGGGAAGATCCTCGTAACCTTCGAACTTGAAGCCCAAGACGTCGCGGTAAAAAGGAACGCGCTCTTCGAGGGCCTTGACTGCGATCCCGATATGGGCGACCGTGCGGATCATGGCCGCGTCACTCCCCGATGAGCTCGCGGGCGACGACCAGGCGCTGGATCTCGCTCGTCCCTTCGCCGATCGTGCACAGCTTGGCGTCGCGCCAAAATTTCTCCACGGGATAGTCCTTGCAATAGCCGTATCCGCCGTGGATCTGGACGGCTTCCTCGGCGACGTGGACGGACACTTCCGAAGCGTAGAGCTTGGCCTGGGCGGAGATGAGCGTCGTTTTCCGGCCGGCGTCCTTGTCGTCCGCTGCGCTTTCGGTCAGTAGCCGGGCGGCCTGGACGGCGGTGGACATGTCGGCCAGCTTGAAGCGGACCGCCTGGAAGGCCGCGATAGGCCGGTTGAACTGGCGCCTTTGTTTTGAGTAGGCGACGGCCGCGTCGAGCGCTCCGCGGGCGATCCCCACGGCCAGGGCGGCGATGGAGATGCGGCCGCCGTCGAGGATCTGCATGGCCTGGATGAATCCTTCGCCTTCGCGGCCGAGGAGGGCGTCCTCGCCGACCCGGCAGTCTTCGAGGACAAGCGATGCCGTGTCGGAGATGCGCATCCCGACTTTGTCTTCGTGCTTCCCGACCGATACGCCGGGCGCGTCGAGCGGGACGACGAAGGCCGAGATGCCATGGTGGTCGGTCCCGGGCTTGGTCCGGGCCATCATGACTCCGACGCCGCCGACGCCGGCGTGGGTGATGAAATTCTTCGTCCCGTTCAGAACCCAGCCCTTCCCATCGCGGACGGCCGTCGTCTTGGTCGCGCCGGAGTCCGAGCCGGCCTCCGCCTCGGTCAATCCCCAGGCGCCGAGGGTCTTCCCGCCGGCCAGCTTGCGGACCCAGGCTTTTTTGGCCGCTTCGGTCCCGTAGGTGTGGATATGGCATGTGCACAAGGAGTTATGGGCGGCGACTCCCAGGGCGATGCCCCCTTCGACAGCCCCCAATTCTTCGAGGACCGCGACGTAGTGCCGGTAGGTCAGCCCGGCGCCGCCGTCGGCCTCGGGGATGAGGATGCCCATCATCCCCAGCTCGCCGAGCCGGCGGAAGATGTCCTTCGGAAAGTAGGCTTTGTCATCCCACTCCCGGACGTGAGGGGCGATCTCGGTCCGGGCGAAATCTCGGACCATCTCCCGGATCTCGTTCAGGTTTTCAATCTTGTCTTCGCACATCTTCAATCCTCCTTATTTAGGGGACAGGTACAAAAGGGACACGAACTTGAAAAACCGCATCCCTAATCTTATCAGTTGGTTGCGTATATTTTGAGGACGTGTCCCCAAAGTACCTGTCCCCAAAGTACCTGTCCCCATTTATTTTGCTTCGAGCTCGAGGAGCACGCGCTCCTGGTCGACCAGCTCGCCGGCGGCGACGTGGACTTTCTTGACCGAGCCTTCGAGAGAGGCTTTGATTTCGTTTTCCATCTTCATCGCCTCGACGATGATCAGCGTCTGGTTTTTCCGGACCGGCTCCCCTTCGGCGACGAGAACCTTGATGACCTTGCCCGGCATCGGGGCGTTGATCTTCAGCCCGCCGCCAGGTCCCTTGTGGTCGTCGGTCCACGAGCGGCCGGACTCTTCGCCGGGCTCATAGAAGATATATTCCCGGCCGTTTACAAAGAGGATCTTGCGCTCCTTGTCGCGGGCGATGAGAACGTCGTAGGTGCGGCCGTCGATGACCAGGACGAGCTCGTTGTCCGAAATCCGCCGGGCGTCGGCTTCGAACTCCCGGTCACCGTACCGGACCTTGAAGCGGCCGTTTTTTTCCTCGACCGCCACTTTTTTCGCGCTGCCGTCCGCAAGGAATTCGAACTCCATGTCAGTCCGCTCCTCCCATCCGCCACCGGCCCAACGTCTGCCAGGGGCCGGGCGCTTCTTCCTTCGCCCGGGAAGCTCCTTTGGGGCGGGCCTGGAAGGCCATATCGTCGATGGCCGCGGCGGCGAGCGCCACGGCCAGCGGCCCGTCCGCTTTGTTCTCTCCTGCCCAGCCGTCGAAATATTTGGGAATGAAGGCCGTATTCGTCCTTCCGGCCCGGTATTCCGGGTGGCAGATGACGTCCTTGAGAAAGCCGATCGTCGTATGGATGCCGAGCACGGCGTATTCGTTCAGGGCGGCGCCCATACGGCGGCAGGCCAGCTCCCGGTCCTCGGCCCAGACGACGAGCTTGGCCAGGATCGGGTCATAGAAGATCGGGACATCCCATCCGCTGTAGATGCCGCTGTCCAGGCGAACTCCCGGCCCCTTCGGCTCGCGCAGGAGCAGGATCCGGCCCGGCGAAGGGAGGAAGTTTGCGGCCGGGTCCTCGGCGTAGATCCGGCATTCGATGGCGTGCCCGCGCTGCCTGAGGCTTTCCTGGCTCAGAGCCAGCGGCTCGCCGGCGGCGGCCAGGATCTGCTGCCGGACGAGGTCCACGCCGGTCACGAGCTCGGTGACCGGATGCTCGACCTGGAGCCGGGCGTTCACTTCGAGGAAATAGAAATTGCGGTTCTTGTCGATCAGGAATTCGACCGTGCCGGCGTTGTTGTAGCCGGCGGCCATCATGGCCTTCTTGGCCGTCTCGCCCATCTTCCGGCGGAGAACCTCGTCCAGCGCCGGCGAAGGCGTCTCCTCGACGATCTTCTGATGGCGGCGCTGGATGGAGCATTCCCGCTCGAAGAGATGGACGGTCCGGCCTCGATTGTCGGCCAAAACCTGGAATTCGACGTGCCGCGGCTCTTCGAGGTATTTCTCGAGATACACGGATTCGTCGCCGAAGGCGGATTTCGCTTCGCGTTGTCCGGCCTCGACGGCCGGCCCGAGGTCCGCCTCCGCGCGGACAATGCGCATCCCCTTTCCGCCGCCACCGGCCGAGGCTTTAACGATGACCGGGTAGCCGAGCGACTTGGCCGCTTTCGCATATTCTGCGGCGTCGGACGGGATCGATTTCATGCCGGGGATGACCGGTATTCCGGCCTTCTCCATCGTCTGTCGGGCCCGGACCTTGTCGCCGACGAGCTCGAGCGCGTCGGACCGGGGGCCGATGAAGATGATCCCCTCCTTCTCCAGGCGCCGGGCGAAAGCGGCGTTCTCGGCCAGGAATCCGTAGCCGGGATGGACGGCTTCCGCGCCCGTGTCGCGGACGGCCTTGACGATCCGGTCCATGTCGAGGTAGCTCTCCGCGGCCGGGGCGGGTCCAATGGCTACGGCTTCGTCGGCGAGGGCGACGTGGAGCCCTGCCCGGTCGGCCTCGGAATACACGGCGACGGGGGAGACGCCCATCTCGCGGCAGGCCCGGATGACCCGGACGGCGATCTCTCCCCGGTTGGCGATCAAAATCTTTTTAAACATGATGAATCCATTCAAGTATGCTGAATCTGAATAATATGTCTTCGCGAGGAGCGAAGCTACGTGGCGATCTCCAAAATAAGCTCCTTATCTTGGAGGTTGCCGCGCTCTCTTCGGTCGCTCGCAACGACAAAAAAACCTGCATAATCATTCCGCCCAGCCGGGCTTTCGCTTCTCGAGGAAGGCGGCCATGCCCTCCTGCCCTTCCCGGCTCACCCTCAAGCCGGCGATCATTTCCGCCGTGAACCGCTTGGCCTCTTCGAAGCCCATGCCGGGGACGCGGCGGAGCAGCTCCTTGCAGCAGGCCAGCGCCTCGGGCCCCGACGAGATGAGAAGCCAAGCGATTTCTTCGACCTTGGCGTCGAGCCTCGCCGCCTCGACGGCGGAGTTGGCTAGACCGATCTCGACCGCCCGGTGGGCGTCGATGCGCTCGCCCGTCAGGAAATATTGCCGAGCCCGGCTTTCCCCGATGCGGTGGACGACGTAAGGAGCGATGCAGGCCGGGACGAGCCCGATCTTGACCTCGCTCAGGCCGAATTTCGCCTCTGCGGATGCGACGACGATGTCGCAGGCGGAGAGAAAACCCGCCCCTCCGCCGATGGCCGCTCCGTTCACCCGGGCGATGGTCGGCAGGGGGAAGGCGTAAAGCTCGTAGAGGAATTCAGCCAGCTCGAGGGATTCCTTAAGGTTCTGCTCGTAGGAGAACCGGATGATCTCCCTCATCCAGTTGAGGTCGGCGCCGGCGCAGAACGATTTTCCCCGGCCCGAAAGGACCACGACCCGGGCCGCCTTGTCTTTGCGGAGCTCGGCGAGGGCCGCGCGCAGCTCGCGGATCATGGCCGAATTGAAGGCATTGTGGACGTCGGGCCGGTCGAGCCAAACGCGGGCGACCTTGCCCTCTTTCTCGACCGCGATCGTTTCGTATCGTCTGTCGCTCAGCATCGGCCGCCCTCACATCCTGAAGATCCCGACCTTGTAGTCGGGGATGGGCGCGTTGAGGCTCATGGCGATGCCCAGCCCGAGCGCCGCCCGGGTGTCGAGCGGAGGGAGGATGCCGTCGTCCCAGAGGCGGGCCGTGCTGTAGTAGGGGCTCGCCTCCTCCTCGTACCTCTCCATGATCGGCCGAGCGACTTTCTCCTTTTCCTCTTCGGTCATCTTGACCCCCTGCCCCTGGAGGCGTTTGAGCTTGACGGTGACGAGCACCCCGGCCGCCTGCTCGCCGCCCATGACGCTGATGCGGGCGTTCGGCCACATCCAGAGCAGGCGCGCGTCGTAGGCCCGGCCGCACATGGCGTAGTTGCCCGCTCCGTATGAGCCGCCGACGATCACGGTGAACTTGGGCACGTCGGCGTTGGCCACGGCGTGGACGAGCTTGGCCCCGTCCCGGGCGATGCCGTGGTGCTCGTACTGTTTGCCGACGATGAAGCCGGTGATGTTCTGGAGAAAGACGAGGGGGATCTTGCGCATGGCGCAGAGGGTGATGAAGTGCGACCCCTTGAGAGAGCTCTCGGAGAAAAGGACTCCGTTGTTGGCCAGGATGCCGACGGGATAGCCCATGATCCGGGCGAATCCGCAGACCAGCGTCTGGGCGTAGAGCTCCTTGAACTCCTGGAAGCGGCTGCCGTCGACGATGCGGGCGATCACTTCTTTTATGTCGAACGGCTTGCGCAGGTCGCGGGGGATGACGCCGTAGAGCTCCTGCGGGTCGTAGTAAGGATTTTCGGGCGCCTGGACGTCCAGGGCGAAGCGCCGCGGCGGGTCGAGGGTCTCGACGATATTGCGGGCGATCTCCAGGGCGTGCACGTCGTTCATCGCGTAGTAATCCGATACGCCCGAGATGCGGCAGTGGACGTCCGCGCCGCCGAGGTCTTCGTCCGACACCTCCTCGCCGGTCGCCGCTTTGACCAGGGGCGGGCCGCCGATGAAGATCGTGCCCTGGCGGCGGACGATGACCGTCTCGTCGCTCATGGCCGGAACGTAGGCGCCTCCGGCCGTGCACGAGCCCATGACGATGGAGATCTGGGGGATGCCCAGGGCGGACAGCCGAGCCTGGTTATAAAAGATGCGGCCGAAGTGCTCCTTGTCCGGGAACGTCCCGGACTGATGGGGGAGGAAGATGCCGCCGCTGTCGACGAGGTAGATGCAGGGCAGCCTGTTCTCGAGGGCGACCTCCTGGGCGCGGAGGTGTTTTTTGATGGTCATGGGGAAATAGGTTCCGCCCTTGACCGTGGCGTCGTTGGCCACGACAAGGACCTCCCGGCCGTGGACGACGCCGACACCCGTAACCATGCTCGCGGCCGGGGCTTCGTCATCGTACATCCCGTTAGCGGCCAGGGCGCTGAGCTCTAAGAAAGGCGTGCCGCGGTCGAAGAGCTTCTCCAGCCGCTCGCGGACGAGGAGCTTCCCCCGCGATTTGTGGAGCTCGCGGTACTTCGGCGGGCCCCCCTCCTGGACTTTGGCCAGTCGCTCCCGGTAGTCGGCGACGACCCGGGTCATTTGCTCGACGTTCTGGCGGTATTCGGGACTCTGTATGTCGACCTTGGATTCGATCCTAAACAT
>Ga0172371_10000551_pt1 | contig 58279 bp, 58 predicted proteins | sample Lak12m_FD_114543 | JGI IMG/M metagenome (GOLD analysis project Ga0172371, IMG submission 114543) | Freshwater microbial communities from Kabuno Bay, South-Kivu, Congo - kab_022012_12m | ecosystem: Environmental > Aquatic > Freshwater > Lake | place: Democratic Republic of the Congo: South-Kivu... | reverse complement strand
TGAGTTGGTGCATGACCGCCAGCGCCAGCCGTCCGCCCGTCATGCCGTTGGGATGACCGAAGGCAATCGCGCCGCCGTTGGGATTCCATTTTTCAGGGTCAACCGCGTGACCATCCTGCGCCAGGATTTTCATCACTGCCAAAGTCTGTGAAGCAAACGCTTCATTGCATTCGACAACATCCATGTCCGCAAGTTTCAGCCCCGTTTTCGCCAGCACCGCCTTGACCGCGTCCACGGGCGCGATGCCCATGTACTTTGGTTCGCGCGCCGTCACGGCACAGCCGACAAATCGCGCCATCGGCTGGTAGCCCAACTCGTCCGCTTTCTCTTTCGACATCATCAAAATCGCCACGCCCCCATCGTTCAGCCCCGACGACGAACCCACTGTCACCGTCCCATCTTTTTTGAAGGATGGTTTCAACGCGGCGAGTTTCTCCAAACTGGTCGCGCGCGGATGTTCGTCCCGCTCGAAAACCAGCGCTTCGCCCTTCGGCTGCGGCACCGCCACGGGGACAATCTCCTCCTTGAAATATCCCGCTTCGATAGCGGCGATGGCGTGTTCCTGGCTCCGCAGGCTGAACCTGTCCTGCTCTTCGCGCGTGATGTTGAATTCCTCCGCCAGCCCTTCAGCGATGATTCCCATCGGCACATCCGTGTTCGCGTCGGGACCCACTTCGCGGGTGATCCACGCATTCGGCGTCAGCGAAAACGGGGTTTTCTGTCTCTGCATGAGATGGGGCTGGTTGCTCCAACTCTCACATCCGCCCGCAATGTAGATTTTGCCAAACTCCGCCTTGATGTACGCCGCCGCGGTGTTGATGGTCTGGAGCGCGGAGCCGCACTGCCGCTCGACGGTCTGCGCGGGAACCGAAATGGGGAAGCCCGCCTTGAGCGCCGCCCACCGTCCGATGTTGACCGCCGCGTTATTCGTGCATGCGTGACCGATGAGAATGTCATCCACCAGCGCAGGGTCGAGTTTGGTCTTCTCCAGCAGACCTTTCAAGGCAAACGCCGCCAGTTCTTCGGGACGGAACGCCGCAAGCGACCCGCCCATCCGACCAATGGCTGTTCTCATTCCATCAACAAAGACTACTTCTTTCATGTCAACTCCATTTACTTTCCTTTGAAGTCAGGCTTCCGTTTTTCCAGAAACGCATTCATGCCCTCGACTCGGTCTTCGGTGCCAAAGCAAAGCGAGAAACACCGCGCTTCGATGTCGAGACCCGTCCGCAGGTCGGCTTGCGCGCCGTTGTTGAGCGCGACCTTTGCCATGTGCAATGCGACCGGTCCGCGCGCCGCAATCCGCTGGGCGAGTTTTGCGACTGCTTCATCAAGTTGGTCAGGCGCTACAACTTGATTCACCAATCCGATATTCAACGCTTCCTGCGCCGTGATGTGGTCGCCCGTGAAGATCATTTCCTTGGCTTTGCCCATCCCGACCAAGCGTGGCAGGCGCTGTGTCCCGCCGTAGCCAGGGATGATTCCCAATTTGATTTCGGGCAGACCCATGATGGCGGTCTCCGCCGCAATGCGGATATCGCAACTGAGCGCCACTTCCGTCCCGCCGCCGAGCGCAACTCCGTTAATTCGGGCAATGACAGGCTTCGGGAAATTCTCGATTTCCGTGCAAATCGCCTGTCCCTTGGGGACTTCGCTCAACGTCTCGATGTAACCCTGACCACGCGCCATGATGGAGATGTCACCGCCCGAGATGAACGCCTTCTCCCCCGCGCCCGTCACCACCACGACCCGAATCGATTCATCCGATTCAACATCCTTCAACGCCGACTGAATCTCCAGCATGGTCTGGAATCGAATCGCATTCAAGACCTTCGGGCGGTCAATGGTGATGGTGGCGATATTGCCTGATTTTTCGAGCCGAATGTCTTCGTAAGGCGTCATAGCAGTTTCACCGCCGTCTTCGTCCCATCTGCTTGGTAATCGTAGAACCCCTTCCCATTCTTCCGACCCAGCCGTCCCGCCTCCAACATCTTGCGATACATGATGGACAGCCTGTCGCTCTCCTGCCCCGTGTACACGTGGATGGCGTCCTGCGCCATTTGAATCACATCGAACCCGCCAAAGTCCGCCAGTTCGCAGGGACCCATCGGATGACCCGCGCCGAGCTTCATGGCGGTATCAATCTCTTCGGGCATGGCGACTCCGTCCAGCACCATCTGCGCCGCTTCCTGATACAAACGTCCCAGCAAACGATTGACGATGAACCCAGGCAGGTCTTTGCACTTGATGGGCGTCTTGCCGAGTGACTGGCAGACTTCCATCGTCGTCGCCACGGTCTCATCCGCCACACCCAGCGGCAAGACAACTTCCACCAGTTTCATCACCGCGGCAGGATTAAAAAAATGCGTACCGATACATTTCTCGGGTCGCTTGGTCGCGCCCGCAATCGCCGTCACAGGCAGCACCGACGTATTCGTCGCAAAGATGGTGTGTGGCGGACAGAATTTATCCAGGTCGGCAAAGGTCTTTTTCTTGAGTTCCAAATTTTCAGGGATGGCTTCGATGACAAAGTCCGCGTCCTTGACCGCGCTCTCCAAATCTGCGAACGCGTGAATCCGCGCCAGCGCCGCCTTCCCATCCTCCGCCGACATCTTGCCTTTCGCCACCAAAAACTTTTCCACGTTCCCCGTGATTTTCCCCACCGCCTTATCCAGGAATTCCTGGCTCACATCATACAAACTCACTTCATAGCCGCTCGTGGCAGCCACCTGGGCAATGCTGTGCCCCATCGTCCCCGCGCCCAAAACTGCAATATGCTTAATCATCGTGTCTCTCCTCTGATTTGTCTTATGTCAAAAACAGAAATTTTTCCACGAACCCACAAAAGGTTTTCCTTTGTGTCCCTTCGTGTCCTTCGTGGTTAAAGGTTTTTAACCTTCATCATCAATGCACGCCGTAATCTTTTCCCGTAATTTCCGCCGCACAAATCAACCCCGCCGCGCAGGCGCAATCCATCGCCACGCCATACCCCTTCACCGTGTCGCCCGCGAAGTACAGCCCCTCCACATTCGGCGCGCGCACAGGCGTCTTCAACGACCCCGCCTGATTGACATCCTTCGCCACGCCCTCCAGCCGCCAACTGACAGGGAACAGCGCCAAGTCCACGCTCTCCTTGAATCCTGGATAGCGCCGTTCCAAATACGCCACAATCTGGTCACACGCCCAGTTCATCAAATCCTTGTCGCGCGCCTCGTCTTCGGTCACGGGCGCGTACGCCGTCAGCAAATGTTTCCCCTCTGGCGCACACAATGGATCCGTCTGCGACTGGATATTCCAGCACATATAAACGTCATGCGAAAGACGGTCGCCTTTCTGGATAACCAGCGTGTCCTTCATCCCCAACTTCCACTGCGCTTCGGGCAGCGCCAATTTGTTCAAACCAAAATATGGCGCTATCGAGCCGTAACTCTTTAACTTCTCAGTGCGATTGACATATTCTTCTGGGAACAAACTGCGCTCGACGTAATGGAATGTTTCCTGCGTTGGGATATTACTCACCACGGTTCCACTCTGGACCTCGCAACTGCTCCCGTTATTCTGACGGATTCTCACACCCCGAACTTTTCCATCCGTCACCAGAATCTCCTGCACCGATGTTTCGAGCATCAACTCCCCGCCAAAGTGAATGAACCTATCGCGCACCGAATCCATCCATTGTTGAATCCCGCCCACCGCAAATCCCGACGGGAAGCGCGCCACGCCCGTCTTGAAACGCGGATTAATCACTTCGCCAAAATAACGAAAAATATCCCCGACCGAAATTTCTTCGGGGTCATTGATGGTGGTGATAAGCGTTCCCACCGCGTGGAGCATTTCATACAAAACATGCTGACGGTCAATCCCGCGCTCGCGGCACCACTGCGCCAGCGAAACAGGCTCGAACCGCCGAAAATCTTCCTCCCTCATTTTCATTGCCGAAAAATAAAATTCCAAAAATGGCGAGTTGCTCTCTTCGACAATCGTCGCAATGCGCGGGTCGAGTTTCCCCGCGTGGAAATCGAGATACCACTCCTCGTCCACATAGGTCGCGTTGACGTTGCCCGCGAACTTCACCCCCGCCGCTTCCCCCGACCCGATGATTTTGTCCAGGTCATAAAAATATCCGCGTCCGTTGAGCGAGACGCCGTGATAGCCCAAGTCAATCTGGTAGCCGTCCAGTAATCTTTGCTTTTGGATTTCTTTGAAAGATGGCGTTGTCTTCGCCAGCCAGCAATACTGCTGACCGAGCATGTCCCGATACCACGTCTCGCCGTTATCGAGAATTTCCCGCCCCGTCAGCGTTTTCGCCCGCCCGCCCACGCGGCTGGATTTTTCCACCAACAAAACGCGCCTGCCTTCGTAGGCAAGCAGCGCGGCGACGGTCAGCCCGCCCACCCCAGCGCCTATCACGATTGCGTCATATCGGTCAGCAGTCATGGTCTACTCCAACAGCATGAACTCGTGCAGTGTCTCGCCCGCGACCTCATCCTTCTGACCGTCAATCTCAATGCTCGCCTGATAGGTCGCCAGGAACCGATAGTAGTGATAAGAATTTTCGCCACGCGGCAGGTACAACGTCTCGACGACGCGCTCGGTCGTCAGCGCCCCGTCCACGTGGATTCCCTCCCCGCGACAGGTCAGCCGCAACTTCTGTGGAATCTCAATCCCGAACTGTTCATCCTTGCGCATCTCTTCGATGGTCACTTCGATTTGGTCGGTGCCTAAAATGATTTTCCCATCCCGCCCCAACAGGAACGGCGAAACAATCGGCGCGCCTTTTTCTTTGGGGATGACCCAGCCATAAATCAACGTGTACTTCGGATCGAATATCCGCCCCCAATACCAGCCCCAGAAATGTTCCTCCAACTCGAAGTCGCCCCAGTTGTGATCGTGATATGCCATTCCCGCTACGGGCTGCGCGACTCCCTCAATGGTCAGCGACCCCTCCACCCGTCCGCGCGGAATCGGCACGACCCAACCCGTTTCGTTTTTCCCATCCGTCCACAACACGCCGCTCCCCGCCTTCCAGCCTGGGACATCGTTCTTAATCGTGACGCTCAATCCCACCTTGCCCATGTCCATCTCAAGTCGGTAACCATCGCCCGTATCTTCCGCGATTAAATCTCCCATCTGCACGCGACAATGGTCTTGCGCGGCGGAGTTCACCTGTCCAGGTCGCAGCGCCCACATCTTCACCACAGGCGGCGCGTCGGACGGGTAGATAAATAATTGCATGGTGGGGACGTGCGGCAGCAGGAACATATTGTGATAGTGGAACGTCACCACCACCTTATAACCATTGTCAAAAGAAAAATCGAAGTACCACCACTCCCATTCGTCGTTGGTATCTTCGATATGAACGCCGTCATCGGCGGGCGAAAAATCCTTCGGGCTGCGCTTCCAGCCGCGTTGTCCAGCAAACAAGGAAAGATAATTCCCGAAGTCGCCCATGTGTCTCTCCATTTATTTGCTGATTGGCTCTGTCGCGTCTACCCAAACCTTCGAACGGACATCATCCAGCGCCACCTGCACCTCGCCGCGCAGGTTCGCCAGTTCCGCCATCTGATTGTCAATCTGTGCAACCTTGCGCTCCATCATCTCGCACAAGCGCTTGAACTGCTGCTGCTCACCCAACTCATCAGGGTGCTCATCGTAAATCTGGAACAATTCTTTGATTTCGTCCAGCGTGAATGCTTCTTTTGCGCGCAAGATCAACTTGAGATGGCCGCGTTCCCTACGCGTGTACCGCCGCTGATTCCCATCCGTCCGCTGGGGAGAAATAAGCCCACACTCCTCATAATAGCGGATGGCGCGGGTAGTCGTCCCCAACTCACGGGCGAGGTCGCCAATTGTGAATAGTTCTTCGGCTGGTTTGAGAATTACTTCTTCAACAAGATCGGCCATGGGAAAACTCCTACGCCGATAATACTTTACGTTAACGTTAAAGTCAATAATTTGATTATATCAATTTTCGGAAAAAAAGAACCCTGATTTCCATTGCAGGCAAGAAAACGGGGTTTTGAAAGCACCATCCCCCTCAAGGGGATGGATTGGGGTTAAGCAGTACAATCACAACGAGAGGAAGAAAAAATGAGCAAAGCAGAAACACCCCGCCCCGGCGATGTGACCCGGTTCACAACTAGCGGTGGCGGAAAGGTTTATCGCATCCAGGTGTGTGCATTTCCCGGTTTGTGGGGATACGTATGCGGTCATTGTGGATGACTTGCGTGTCTTGATTGACACCGGCTCCGGTTTCGGCAATTCCAATCAGCACTTGGAAAAGGGGACTGAAAGTCACCAGCCGCCTCGCGGGCACGGATGTGACCCTGCCCAATCTCACCCACATCCTGATCACCCACGGTCACATCGACCACTTCGGCGGACTCAGTTACGTTCGTCCGTTGACCCCTGCCAACGTCGGCATTCACGAACTGATCAGCGGATCGTCACCAATCACGCCGAACGTCTGTCCGTGGTTGAGCGGCGCTTGAACGAGTTCCTGATCGAGGCCGGGGTCTCCCCCGAACGACGAAGCCCGATCCTGGAAATGTATAAAATCACCAAGCGCGTCTACCAATCCGTGACGGTTGACTTCACCTACGAATCGCGGGGAATGCGCCTGGGAGCATTCGAGATTATGCACGTGCCCGGACATTGTCCCGGACACGTGGTCATCCGCCTGCACAACGTTCTTTTCAGCGGCGACCATATGCTGGATAAAACCAGCCCCCACCAGACCCCCGAACGCTTGACCCTCTCCACCGGACTGGAGCATTATCCCAATTCTCTCGAATTGCTCCGCCCCTGGAGCCGCGATATCTCCCTGACCCTTGGCAGGCACGAAACTCCCATCACCAATCTTGAAGAACGCATCAATACCATTCGCTCCCTTCACATGCAGCGTCTCGACAAAGTGCTGGGTTTCTTATCCGAACCACTCACAGTATCCGAAATATCCAAACGACTATTCAACAAAGTGAAAGGCTACGACATTTTGCTCGCCCTCGAAGAAACCGGCGCGCATGTCGAATATCTGTATCAAAGCGGCTTGCTGCGCATCGAAAACATCGCCGATCTTGAAAAAAGTGACGGTTTGAGTTCCATACGGTATCGGAGCGTTGAGGGTAGACATGCAATTTAAGGCGGCTTATATCACAACAAAGATCTGCACAGCGCGGTACATATCTGGTATACGGGTATAAGTTTAGACCCGCTTGAAATATGCCGCAGGGGTAAGGCTCTCTAAGCCTGCATCCTGATCGAGAATTGCAAGCAAGTTCAAGCGAATCTCAACTTTTATCTCGCGGTCTTTGCTGATGGTTATCTGTTCGACCAAAGTATCCACGGACCGTATTGGATCGACCCTGCTCGTCTGGAACCGCAACGGGTTACTTATAAGGTGCTGATTGACCTGGAAGCCAAACCTGTTTCCTATAAAAAATTCGAAACCATCTGCGGGGACGTCTATGAATTTGCCGATCGTTATCCTGTTCCAGGCAAATTCGCTAACGACGTCAATCTTGACGTAGATCGTTTCGAGATTGAACAGCCAATCGGGGAAAATTCCGGGTTTTACCGCTTTACCTCGCTCACCATGTATTATCAAGAGGCGTCCGCGCTGGAACAGGCACAGAAGGATTGGAATCAAAGTCGCATTTTGCAACGGTTCAAAGCGGGGGAGATCATTCGCGGACAGTTTGGCTGTCAGGAAGTCGAAACAGGTTTCTTGATCTTGCTGGGAGCGTGTGGGCAGACTGATCAGGCATGGCATGAAGAGCAAAACCGGAACGACTTTATGGAGCGGAAAGCCCTGCGCGAATCTCTCATCTATGTGCTGGACGTAAATGATTATCGCGATTTTCTGGGCATGTCTGTTGAATTAATAAGCGATGATCGGCTATTGGAACTCATGCACGAATCGAGGAGCAATTCAAAATTCATTCCGGATGAAGCCAGAAGGGAAAGCCGAATATGGCTGGCTCAGCATAAGCCGTTGGAGTAAATACTGCCTGATAAACGAATGGAGCGGATTAATCCTGACGGTTATCCAGCGCTCCAAAGACTTCATCGGCGCGGTAGATTTGGTTGCGGCGCTTCTGGAGAAATCACGCAAGTCTTATTTACACTTTTGCTTGTAAGTGTAAATAAGGCAACTTTATATTTACACCAGTATTTCTATGATCTCCCTTTGAATTACCTGCAAGTATAATTGGGCGTTGCAACCTCAAGAACGAGAAACTTTCATGCCCACCTACCCCGATTACCTTCATCAAACATTAGCCTGCGCCCGCGAGGAGGGGCAGTGGTATTGCGGACAAGCTGACGCAGCGGCGCTGTGTTTCGACATGCTGGCGTTGTTTCCCGATTGTCAGGAAGCAAGCAAACTTGTGTACGAACTTTTTTGCGACGAGTGGTGTATCTACGATAATCGCGTTGCGCTCCAGCAAAATATTGACGAGTGGGATGACCGCCCGTGGCAGCAGCGGCGCAGGCTGGCACTGTCGTTTCGCTTCATGAGCCGTTGGGATGGCAAGTATGAAGCGCTGATGGAACGCCGCGGTCCAAAGGATGTGCAAAAAATCCTCGAAGATGGAAAAATGGAATTGCTCGGCGCGTATTGTCTCGGCGATGAAGAGTGTACGGATTATGCGTGGTCTATCTTTGCCGACGCGCTTCACAAAGCCAAAGACCCGCGCGAGACCTTGCGTTGGATCGGCTGGCAGTATGCCGACCTCAGCTTCTTTGCTGACGCGGCGGAGGCGTTAGGTGAACTTTGCTCGCGCTTTAACGATGACAAGGCGCGGCGTTTGCTTGCGGAAGTCGTATGGTGGCGGGATAATGCCCATCACATTCCGTGGATTCCGCCCGCAGGCAACGGCTCACGCTACGACCGCATGATGGATTTTATTGACCCATCCGCGCCAAAAACGAAAGATGAAATTCTCCGTGTCCGCACCGAAAATCAAAAAGAGCGGATTGCGCCCTACCGTCCCAGCATTGACCAACGCTTGGCGAATCTGTTTGCTGTTTCCATGCCGGAACAAAATTCATCTCTTATCATGGGTTGGAGTTTCCTCGATGCCGATGACGGTCAACCTGGCGAGCCTGCCGACTGGGTGAAGAAGAACATCCAGCGACTCGAACATTGGGGAGAAGATGATGAACTTCATCAAGAGATGATCGCGGATATGAAAAATCGTCACCGTTGGACGCGCAACATTCTGCCGCCATCCACACCCAAACGCTATGACCCAAATCAGCCGCCGTTCAACGCCGCCGACATTCTTGGCGACGCGGATGACGACGATCTGGATGAAATCTAATCAACAGCCATGAACATCCTTCACTCTCATTACCACCCTCCGCAAAAGCCTGACGAAACAGGCGGCATTTTATTTTGGATGGAGACATCCGACCTTCCTGCGCCCAAAAGTGTGCGCGCCGCGAAAAAAGAAAAATCGTGCCTGCACCCGTTCTGCGCGGACGCAGCCACGCTCAGACATTTGCTCAACATCGAAGGCGCGTCCAAAACTGTCACGTTGAGATTGCCCGCCGTCAAAGGGATTCCGCTGCCTTCGCCGCAACTGATTCATAACTGGGATGTGGATTCCAAAAATCCGAAACTCGTGCCATTTCTCGTCAACGGGATTTGGCTGCGCCCGCTGGACGCGCTTTCCGCGCTGCTGGATTTTCCCCCGGACGCAGACGCTGCGCATTCTTTCTCCCTCGGAGCGGATACCCGTTTCTGGAACACGGTCAGCGCCCTGGCATTGGAGACTCTCGCCGCGCACAAACTTGTTCCCACGCTTGTCAATGAAGGCAAAAATTATTATGCGCGCTGGCTGCCCGTATTGGATTCGCCCAAAGACGCGGCGCGAATGAAACAACTTGAAGACGCCATGCCCGCGATTTGTCGCGCTGACCTCGATGATGTCTCTCCAAAAAAATTACTGACAAGTTTCCTTGATACGTTTTGTAATGCGCTGGCGCGTGAATGGGGAAAATCCGCCTCGCCAAAGTTATATGACGACTCATCCGCTGTGAGTTGGCTCAAAGCGTTATTTAGCGAAAATGCCGTTATTAATTTATCATCCGCGCAGGCGCAGAATTTGGCGGCGAGTTACAAGGCATGGATGCGCAATCTGCACGTCGCGGGCGACGCCGCGTTCCGCATTGCATTTCGTCTTGAAGCGCCCGCCTTGCAGAAAAATCCCTGGCAATTGCATTACTTGATTCAAGCGAAGGACGACCCAAGTTTATTAATTCCCGCCGATGAAGTGTGGAAGAAAACCAAAGGCGCGTTGACTCATCTCGGTCATCGCTTTGAACAACCGCAAGAAAAGTTGCTGGCGGGTTTGGGCTATGCTGCGCGATTATTCCCGCCTGTGACCGAAAGCCTGAAAGGTAAACGTCCCACCGAATTGAGCATAGACACGGGTGGCGCATACACTTTTATACGCGAGACAGCGCCATTGCTCGAAGGCGCGGGCTTTGGAATTCTCGTCCCGCCGTGGTGGAATAAAAAAGGCGCGCGGCTGGGCGTCAAGGTCAAGATGAAATCGCAGGGCAAAGATGCGGTCAAGGGACACATGTCTTTTGAGCGGTTGGTCAAATATCAATGGAAATTATCGCTGGGCGAGACGGAGTTAACCGAAGCGGAGTTCAGGGCGCTGGCAAAGTTGAAATCACCGCTGGTGCAAATTCGCGGGCAGTGGGTCACGCTCGACGCGGAGCAAATCGAAGCCGCGATTAAATTCTGGGAGAAGAATCAACTTGAAGGCAAGATGAATTTGCTCGACGCGCTGAAAATCGGCTTGGGCGGAGAAGCAAGCGCGGGCGGTTTACCGATTGATGGAATTGAATCAGATAAGTGGTTATCTGAATGGTTGAAGAAATTTGAGCAAGCCGACAAACTCGAACAACTTGAACAGCCCAAAGGTTTGGACGCGCAACTTCGCCCCTATCAACTGTATGGATATTCGTGGCTGGCATTTCTGCGCAAGTGGGGCATGGGCGCGTGTCTCGCCGATGACATGGGACTGGGCAAAACGATTCAAACCATTTCACTTTTGTTGAACGAAAAAGGGACGAAGAAAAAATTATCCGCGCCTGTGTTGTTGATTGCGCCGACTTCGGTGGTGACGAATTGGGAGCGCGAGATTGCCAAATTTGCGCCAAGTTTACAGACGTATATTCATCGGGGAGCAACCAGATTGAGGGGTGAAGAGATGCGCGATGCGGTCAAAGATCAGGATGTGGTGCTGACCAGTTATCCCGTCGCGCGGCTGGACGCAGAATCTTTTCAGGCGATGAAATGGCTGGCGGTGATTTTGGATGAGGCACAGAATATCAAAAATCCCGAAGCGAAACAGACGCAAGCCATCCGCAAAATCGGCGCGGAGTTTCGCATTGCGCTGACCGGTACGCCTGTGGAAAATCGCCTATCCGAGTTATGGTCTATCATGCACTTCTTGAACCCTGGATATTTGGGCGCGCGCAAAGCGTTCCGCGAAAATTTTGCAATGCCGATTGAACGCTACCACGATGAAGAATCCATCAAGCAGTTGAAGCAATTGACCACGCCGTTTATTTTGCGGCGCGTCAAAACTGATCCGCGCGTGATTTCGGATTTACCTGACAAGGTGGAAACGAAAGTCTATTGCGCGTTGACTGAAGAACAAGCCACGCTGTATGAAGCGGTTGTTCAAGATGCAATGAAAAAGATTGAAGAAGAGGATGGAATCAAGCGGCGCGGGCTGGTGTTGAGCATGATGATGCAGTTGAAGCAGATTTGCAATCATCCCGTGCAGTATCTTCACCAAAAGAAAAAGGGCGGTGCGGAGGTTTTACTGGATAACCGCAGCGGAAAATTGGAACGTCTCGGCGAGTTGTTGGAAGAAGTCTTAGCGGAGAAAGACCGCGCCTTAATCTTCACGCAGTTTGCGGAGATGGGCGAAATGCTGGCGGAATATTTGCCGAAGGCATTTGGCGCCGCGACTCAATTCTTGCACGGCGGCACATCCGCGAAGATGCGCGACCAGATGGTCAATCGTTTTCAAGAGGACGATCACGCGCCGCCAATTTTTATTTTGTCGCTCAAAGCGGGTGGCACGGGCTTGAATTTAACACGCGCCAATCACGTCTTCCACTTTGATCGCTGGTGGAATCCTGCCGTGGAAAATCAAGCCACCGACCGCGCCTTCCGCATTGGACAGAAGCGCAACGTGCAGGTGCATAAATTTGTCACCACGGGAACTTTGGAAGAGATGATTGACGATATGATCGAATCCAAAAAGGGACTGGCGCAGGCGGTGGTCGGTTCGGGCGAGAATTGGGTTACGGAAATGAGCACGGATGAACTGCGTCGCGTGGTTGCGTTGAGGAGAGAGTAATGTCATATTTCTACTTTAAACCTACAAAAGCCATCAAAACGAAAGATGGGATTAAATCCCAAAACAAGCGGGGAGCATTCGCCAAGAGTTGGTGGGCGCAGCGCTGGATTGCCGCATTGGAAAGGCTTGTCGATTCAGGTCGTCTTTCGCGCGGGCGCACGTATGCGCGCAAAGGTCAAGTCTTGTCCATTGACGAAACCAAAGACGGGATCGCGGCGCGCGTGCAGGGTTCCATGCGGACGCCGTACAAAATCAGTATTAAGATGAATCACCTGAGCGATGCGGAATGGGACAAGGTCATTGACGCGCTGGCGGAGCAAGCCATCTTTACCGCGCAATTGCTGGCGGGCGAAATGCCGCAAGACATCGAGCAGGCGTTTGAGCGGGCGAAGGTCAGTTTGTTCCCATCCAAACGCGGCGACTTGACGACAGATTGTTCCTGTCCCGATTATTCCAATCCGTGCAAGCACATTGCCGCTGCGCATTACATTTTGGGCGAACGTTTTGATGAAGACCCATTTCTGATTTTCCGTTTGCGCGGACGTACGCAGGAACAAGTGATGCAGGAACTTCGCAAACGCCGCGCGGGGGATGAAATCGTCGAAGAGGAAGCGGAAGAGACCGAAGTTGTGATTCTGATCGAAGAGCAGATCGAAAATTTTTGGGATTTGCGCGCACCGCTGGAAGGATTCTCCGTTTCCATTCGTTCGCCCGCCATCGAGATGCCGCTGCTGAAAAGATTGGGCGAGGCGAATTTTGTTTCCGAATCGAGTTTGCAAAGCGTGTTATCCACCGCATATCAGGGAATCAGTCGAAAGGCGATTCAAATCGCATTCAAAGATATAAGCGAGGAGGCATGAGTGTTGCCACAAGTTTCTTGACTTTCGCTTATTAGAATAGTAAAATCTAGACAGACTAGATAGAAAGGAGCGACCATGAACGAAACTTGGCAAATCCAGGACGCGAAAAATAAATTGAGCGAGGTGATCGCGCGCGCTTTAAAGCAAGGTCCCCAATTGATTACGAAGCGCGGCGAGAAAACCGTGGTGGTCATTTCATATGCGGAATACGAAAACCTGCGCAAGTCCCGCGGAAAACTCTCTGAATTTTTCCAAGCCTCTCCCCTGGCTGGGATTGAATTGGTTCGCGATAAATCCCTGCCGCGCAAAGGGTTCGAACTATGAAATATCTGTTGGATACGTGCGTCATCTCGGAACTCGTCGCCAAACATCCTAACCCGCAAGTTGTGGATTTTGTTGATGCGCTTGATTCTGACGATGTTTATTTGAGCGTAATCACGATTGGCGAAATTGCCAAAGGCATTGAAAAATTACCCAAATCGAAACGAAAACAAGAATTGCACTCCTGGCTCAAGGAAGATTTATTAGTCCGCTTTGATGGGCGGATTATTCCATTGGACACGGAAGTCTTGATGCAATGGGGGGTTTTGGTTGGGCGTCTGGAATTAACAGGTGTCACTTTGCCCGCAATTGACTCTCTAATTGCCGCGACAGTCTTAACCTATAAATTAACGCTAGTCACCCGAAATGTGGATGATTTCAGCGGCACAGGTGTAGAGATTGTAAATCCCTGGGAACCTACAGCGTTATCATAATCATCCCGGCAGGGTACATCTTACAGGGCGTTTTACCATGAAAGTCCGCCTATCAAAGGTGGATTTTCATGGTATTATTGTGTTATGATTTCTCGAACCGCCCTACAAAACACAATCCAACGCAAATTGGATGCCAATCGCGTGGTGGGGATGATTGGTCCCCGTCAATGCGGTAAAACGACCTTGGCAAGGCAATTCGTTCCCCCCACATCGGCAAATTACTTTGATCTCGAAGACCCTTTTAGCCTGGCAAGGCTTGACCAGCCAATGACAGCGCTGCAAGATTTACAGGGACTGGTAGTTATTGATGAAATCCAGCGTCGCCCGGAACTTTTTCCTGTATTGCGAGTTTTGGCTGACCGAACTCCTTTGCCAGCCCGTTTCTTGATTTTGGGTAGTGCGTCACCTGAATTATTGCGACAATCATCCGAATCGTTGGCTGGACGAATTTCAATCATCCAAATGAGCGGATTCAGCCTGGAAGAAGTGGGCGCAGAATCGCAAAACCTGCTCTGGCGGCGCGGCGGGTATCCACTGTCGTTCACAGCTTCCAACGACGATACCAGCCTGGAATGGCGCAAGGATTTTGTTCTCACATTTTTAGAGCGGGACATTCCGCAGTTTGGGTTCAATATTCCATCCACCAGTTTATTCCGTTTTTGGAGTTTACTGGCTCACTATCACGGGCAAGTCTGGAATGTGGCTGAAGCCGCCCGAACCCTGAGCGTTGGCGAAACAACTGCCCGCCGTTATATTGATTTACTCCAAGACCTGTTCATGGTACGCCTGCTTCAGCCCTGGTATACAAACTTGGGTAAGCGGCAAGTTAAAACGCCAAAAGTTTATATCCGTGATACGGGTTTATTGCACTATCTGTCTGGAATTCGCACCGAACAGGAACTGCTTCTGCATCCGCGCAGTGGTGCATCTTGGGAAGGTTTCGTCATTGAAGAAGTCATTAAAGCCACCGTGCCAGATGAGGTTTATTTTTGGGCAACCCACTCGGGAGCAGAACTCGACTTACTCTTACTAAAAAACGGCAAGCGTATCGGAGTCGAATGCAAACGCGTAGACGCTCCGCATCTGACACCTTCCATGCGCACATCCTTAACTGATTTGAATTTATCAAAATTGCTGGTGATTTATCCTGGACCGCACACCTATCCATTGGCAGAAAATATCCATGCTGTTCCATTGGCACACTTGGTCAATAAACCGGGTAGCCTCTTGGAGTAAAAATGAGCATCATGACCAACGATGCTACCTGCTAAATTACCACTGTAACCATCCCGGCGGGGTATAAATCTGGTATACGGGTATAAATTTCGCCCCGCTTAATTTATGCCGTGTTAATTTTTCTTAATGGAATATTTCTGCGCCGTTTCTCAAGTTGAGAAACGGCGTTTTGATTTTATAATCGCCCAACGCCAAAGTGTTAGGCGATTTTTTTCGGGGGTAATACAGAGGCGCAAAATAACTCCCCAACGAGATTGAAATCTTGACATGTTATACTGCGTGTAACTTCTCAAACTCGGCGGTGTTGTTAAAGCAAATTCCGCCGGTAAGGTTTTTAATTTGACGGAACTTGAATATAACGAAGAGCAAGTCTTAAAAAACGCCTCGCTGGGCGATAAAGACGCATTCGGCGCATTATATGAGCGTTACGCCGAAAAAATTTTTAACTACGTCTATTATCGCACCGGCAACACGCATGACGCCGAAGATTTAACCGCCCGCGTTTTTCAACGCGCCATGAATCACATTGTCAATTACACCGACCGCGGCGTGCCTTTCTCTGCGTGGTTGTATCGCATTGCTCATAATCTTGTGGCAAACTGGCATCGAGACCGCAGCCGCAAGCAGGAAATTCCGCTGGATGAACTGCCCTTCTTGCCTACGCAGGGCGAACATCCCGAAAGAAATTTAATGCGCTCGCAGGAAGAAGAAGGTTTGTTGCGCCTTTTACGGACGTTGCCGCCTGAACGCCAAACGCTGCTCATCTTGAAGTTTGTGGAAGATTTATCCAACGCGGAGATTGGCGCAATTATGGGCAGGAGCGAAGGCGCGGTGAAGAGTTTGTATCATCGCACGTTGCTGGTGTTGCGAGACGAATTGCAGGACCAAATTTCAACTTTTCAAGGAGAGTGAATTATGTTAAGAATTGTAACGGACGGCGCCGCAGACGTTCCTGAGGCGTGGCTTAAGCAATATGACATCAGCATTATTCCCATCAACATTCACTTTGGCGAAAAAACTTTTATTCAATTTGACGAAATGGGCTTTGACGATTTTTACAAGGAAGTTGGCGTAAATAAAAACTTTCCAAAAACTTCGCAGCCTTCGCCGCATCAATTTGCGGAGTTTTACAAAAAGCATTTTTCCAAAGGCGATGATATTCTTTCCATTCACGTTACCAGCAAACTTTCTGGCACTTACGCTTCCTGCGTTTCGGCGGCGGAGGAGTTGAAGGGCGAGTACAACGTCATTCCTTTTGACTCGCTTGGCGGCTCAATGGGAATTGCCTTTCTGTGCCGCGCCGCGCGTCAAATGGCAAACGCCGGTAAAACAATGGATGAAATTCTTAAGCGCTTGGAAGAATTGCGCGGACAAGCGCGGGTGATTCTGACGTTGGATACGCTGGAATATGCGCGCCGCAGCGGGCGCGTGGGAACGCTTTCCGCCGCGCTGGCTTCCATTCTCAACGTCAAGCCGATTGCGCGTTTGGAAGATGGTTTGGTGCAAATGGTGGATAAAGTTCGCACGCGCAAGAGCGCCATTGCCCGCGTGATTGAAATGGGCAAGCAAATTGTGGGCGATGCGCCTGTGGCGGTGGGCGTGGTTCACGCCAGAGACGAGCAATCTGGCAGGGCGCTGCTGGAAGAGGTGAAGAAAAACTTCAACGTAAAGGAAGCGGAATTCACCGACTTGACGATTTCTTTGGCTATCAATTTTGGACCCGGCACGGTGGGGTTAATTCTTTACCCCGCCGAATAATTTTCATTGATGAATGGCATTTGAACGATGACGAAAAAAAAATCTTTTACAGAACAAGACATGAGCGCAATGGAGGCTCATTTGGCGGGCGCGTTAAGACCGATTTCCGCGCCGAGTGATTTTCATCAACGCCTGCGGACGCGCGTCCGTTTTCCCACCCGCGAAGAGCTGGCGGCGCGTTTGGGAGATTGGCGCCGGTTGTTTTTTGTTTTTGGCGGAGTCATGTCCGGCATGTTGCTGTTGATTACGCTGGCGCGGATATTTTATTATTTGGTGGGTCGCAGTCCAAAGAGTTGAAAAAAACGCCGCGTTTTTATGCGCGGCGTTTTTTTTATTCTGAGGGATGTTCCCGCAAAAGCCATTCACAAAGCGTTTGCGCTTCGGCAATTAAATCAACGTGGACGGGGAGTTTGAATTCTTCGGTTACGCGCGCGGTGAGGTGCGCGGCGATGTTTTTCATCTCTGGCGGCAGGGCGGGGTCTTCTTGTAATAGACGCAGCAGGTCGTAGGCGCTGACGGCGCGCGAAGCGCGCCGCTGCCAATATTGACGGGCGGCAATGCCCGCCGCGCGCCGCGCGCAGACTCTGGCTTGCCCTTCGTTGCCGTTGGCGCGCGCCTGTAAGGCGCGTTCCAATTCGGCTTGTAGCGTTGGTTCAAATTCCATGCTTAACTCTATTTGGCGGATTTTTCTTTGGCGGCTTTGAGCAAGCCCACAAAGAGCGGGTGCGGTTTCATGGGGCGCGATAAAAATTCCGGGTGAAATTGGCTTGCCACCATGTAGGGGTGATTTGCCAGTTCGATGATTTCCACTAAATTTCCGTCCGGCGATAAGCCGGAAAATACCATGCCGTGCTTTTCAAAGTCGGCGCGATATTTGTTGTTGAACTCAAAGCGGTGACGGTGACGTTCTTCCACGCGCGCGGTGGAGTAGGCGGCTGCCGCTTTAGTTCCTTTTTGTAGGACGCAGGGATACAAGCCCAGCCGCATCGTTCCGCCCATGTCGGTAATGGAGCGTTGGTCTAACATGAGGTCTATGACGGGGTTTTCGCTGCTGCGGTCAAATTCGGAGGAGTTGGCGTCTTCTAAGTTGAGCGCGCCGCGCGCAAATTCAATGCTCATCACTTGCATTCCAAGACATAAGCCGAGATACGGAATTTTGTTCTCGCGCGCATAGCGCGCCGCGAGAATTTTGCCTTCGATGCCGCGTGAGCCAAACCCGCCCGGCACAAGGATGGCGTCCGCTTTTTTGACGGCTTCCCAGTTTTTATCTTTTTCCAAATCTACCGAGTGAACCCAGTTGATATTGACTTCTACATCGTTGGCGATGGCGGCGTGTTTGAGCGCTTCGCGCACCGACATATAAGCGTCTTGTAGTTCCACATATTTGCCCACCAGCGCCACCGTGACGGTGGGTTTGGGCTTTTGCACTTTTTCCACTAGCGCTTTCCAGGGCGTTATGTTGGGTTTGCTTTTTGCTTTTAAGCCTAGTTTATTTAAGACCAAGTCGCCTACGCCCAATTCTTCCAACATGAGCGGAACTTCATATAGAACGCTGGCGGTGGTCATGGGGATAACGGAGTCTTTTTCCACATCGCAGAAGAGGGCGATTTTTTCGCACAGGCTTTTTTCGATGGGCAAGTCGGCGCGGGCGATGATGATGTTTGGCGAGATGCCAATGGAACGCAGCGCGGCGACTGAATGTTGAGTTGGCTTTGTTTTAATTTCTCCGGTTGCGCCAATGGTGGGCAGCCATGTGACGTGAACGAACTGGCAGTTTTCTCGTCCTACTTCGTTGCGAAGTTGGCGCAACGCTTCTAAAAACGGTTGCGATTCTATATCGCCTACCGTGCCGCCGACTTCCAGCAGAACAATTTCCGCGCCAGTTTCTTTTTCCACCAGACGGATGCGCCGCTTAATTTCATTGGTGATGTGCGGAATGACCTGAATTGTTCCGCCCAAGTAATCGCCGCGGCGCTCATTGGCGATGGTCTCGGCGTACACCTGTCCGGTGGTGAAGTTGCTGACGCGGCTGAGGCGAATGTCAATGAAGCGCTCGTAATGCCCCAAGTCCAAATCGGTTTCTGCGCCGTCATCCAAGACGTATACTTCGCCATGTTGATAAGGCGACATAGTGCCGGGGTCCACGTTGATATATGGGTCTAGTTTTTGCACCGCCACTTTAAAGCCGCGTTCTTTCAACAGCAATCCGGTGGCGGCGGCGGTTACGCCTTTTCCAACCGAAGACACCACGCCGCCCGTAAAAAATAAATATTTTGTCGTCATAAATTTTCTCCTGTGCGAATATAAATCTTGCGCTGCGTTATACAAAGATAATGGGGAGGGCGTTTAAGCCCTCCCCATTATGGGGTTACAAATTATGTAAGGGGAAATTTCTTTCTGTTCATCCAACTAACTTCACAAGGTCTTCTGCGGCGCGGCGCATTTCCAAAAAGATGAGTCCCAATTTGCCTTCTTGACGCGACATGGCGGTCAAGACCGCTTCTTCGCCGATAGCCGTCAGCACAATGGCTCCCTTGCCGCCTTTGATGTAAACCTGTTCCAAGCCGCCGCGCCCCAGCTCGCCTGAAATGCGCTCGCCCAGCGAAAGCATGGCGGCGGACATTGCCGAAACGCGGTCTTCTTCCACGCCCTGCTGCAAAGCGGACGCCATAATTAAACCGTCAACGGAAACAACAGCCGAAGCTTCAATATCGGGGGCGGCTGCCTGCATATTTCGCAGGCGCTCTACCATTTGGTCAGCGCGAGAAGGTGCCATAAGTTGCTCTCCTAGAAGTGGGATACCCCACCCGTTTAGTGTGGTGATTGAATGGATGGAGTTTACCAGAAAAACAAATATTCGAGAATTGCATTTCAATGCCTATCATGTGTTGCAGGTACGGCTCTCATCCCCGTACACCCTGCCCGAAACGCCAATCATCTGGCAGGCGTAGAACAGGCTTAAGCCTGTTCTACGCCCTCACCCCTAACCCCTCTCCCGTTGGAGAGGGGAACACCCTCACCCCTAGCCCCTCTCCCGTTGGAGAGGGGAAACCGCGCAAGCCGAGAGAATCAAAGTCAGCAGGAAAAGGATAATTTTTTTCATGGCGATATTTTACTCTCTACATACTTCCTTATCCCCTATTCCCTTATTACCTAATTCCCTATTTCCCAATCGCCTAATCCCTTCCCGCCCTCCTGCCGCCTTCCCAAATTTGACCCTGCTCCACCTTCATGCTAAACTTGTCAGTTGCCATGCTTCAAATGACGTTAGCCTTCTTTCTATTCTTCGCGCAAATTGCCGAGCCGCAAATTTTCTCGCCGCAACCCGGCGAAATTCTGCGCGGACAGGTGGAAATTCGCGGCGACATGAATCTGCCCGCCTTTTCATCCGCGGAGTTGGCTTTCGCCTATGCCTCCGCGCCGGATGCGTGGTTTACCATCCGCTCTTTTTCCGCGCCGCCGCAAGACGCCTTGCTCACCGTTTGGGATACCACTCTGCTGACGGATGGCGACTATGTTCTGCATTTGCGCGTAACGTTGCAAGATGGCGCTTCGCAAGACGCGCTGATTTCAGATTTGAAAATTCGCAACGATGAGATTCCCGCCAGCCCAACCGCTTCCGCCGCCGCAGAAATAACTCCCACGCAGACAGACGCGCCCGCGCCTACCCTTCAATCGTTTACGCCGACCCCAATATTTCCAACCCTCACGCCTTTACCCGCCAATCCCGTCATTGTGACTTCTACGAATATTTTCTCTGCTCTCATGCGGGGCGCGTTGGTTGTCCTTGCATTAACAGCGTTTGCTTTTCTTGTCCTGCGCCTTCGCAAACCTTAAACCTTCAACCTCAAACCTTCAACCATGACCTCTCCCTACCTCATCATTGGACTCGGCAACCCCGGACGCGAATATAAAGACACGCGCCACAACATTGGATTTATGCTGATAGACCGCCTGGCTTTGCGCTTAAACGCGCAAGGGATTAAAGTGCAAGCCAAAGCCATTGTCACCAACGCCCTCTATCAAGATAAAAAATTGATTCTTGCCAAACCGCAAACGTACATGAATCTCTCCGGGCAATCGGCGCAGGGGCTTTTACATTTTTACAAAATTCCCATCGAAAACTTAATCATCGCGCATGATGATTTAGACCTGCCCTTCGGAACAATTCGCGTCCGCCCCGGCGGCGGCGCGGGCGGTCAGCGCGGCATGGCTTCCGCCATTGAGCGGCTCGGCACAAAAGATTTTCCGCGTCTGCGGCTTGGCATTGGTCGCCCGCCCGGCAGGATGGACGCCGCCGCCTATGTTCTGCAAGCCTTCTCCAAAGAGGACCAAACCCTCCTCCCCAATATTTTAGACTCCGCCGCAGACGCCGTGCTTGCCTTTGTGACAGATGGATTGAATCAGGCAATGAATCGATTCAATGGCGGAATAGAAAATAAATAACCTGTAACGTCCTTCCGATGGAAATTCTTTCGCGTCTTCGCTCGCTTTCCGCATATCAAAACCTGCTCGCGCAAATTCAACCCCAAAAGCAAATTTCGGGGATAGGGTTGCCGCGCTCTACGCGCTTGCCAACCCTCGCCGCGCTTCATGCGGATTTGAGTTTGCCCGTCCTGTTCATCACCGACCGCGCCGACCATGCGCTAGCTCTCTTTGACGAACTCGGCTTTTGGGCGCAAGCGCCGCGCTATTTATTTGCCGAACCTAACCCTCTGTTTTACGAAGAAGCCGCCTGGGGATTTGCCACTCGCCGCGAACGCCTGCAAGCGCTGACGGCGCTTGCAAGTTATCACTTGCCTTTCATCTCAAAACCGCAAACGCCCCCTGTCATTATTGCTTCCGTTCGAGCGTTGATGACGCGCTCCCTGCCGCGCCGCGACTTCCTCAAAGCGTGCAAAAAAATATCCGTTGGGCAAAACATTCAACCCGAAGCCCTCATTCGTGAATGGACGCGGATTGGATACCAGCGCGTTAATACCGTGCTGGAACCCGGTCAATTTTCGCATCGCGGCGGGTTGTTGGATTTTTGGGCGCTGACTCAATCTCACCCCGCGCGTTTGGATTTCTTCGGCGATGAAATTGAAACCATCCGTCAATTTGACCCCGCCACGCAGAGAACAATTGAAACTTTGGAAGATCTGCTGGTTACGCCCGCGCGCGAGTTTTTGACGGAGCAACCCGCGCCAGATTCCAGCCAGCCTTACACCGAATTTCACATTCCCGTTTTACATGCTCAAACCGCTTCCTTGTTGGATTATCTGCCGCAGCGCGCTTGCATTGTGATGGACGACCTCAGTTTGATTGAAGCGGTTGCAATGGAAGTGGAGGAACAAGCGGTGAAGTTCCGTCAGGAAAGCGTGCAAGCAGGCTCTTTGCCGCCGAATTTTCCCGCGCCTTATATTTCTTGGTCGGAATTACATGACATTGCCAGCGGATTCTCTGCGCTGGAATTGGGTCACTCCACCGCAAATTTTGACGATGACGCGGAGGAGCGTTTGGCGGCGTGTTTTAGTCACGACGAAAGATTCGGGGGGCGATTAAAACCTTTTATGGAGTATCTCTCGCCCGTCGTAGAAAGAGGCGAAAGCGTTTTCATCGTCTCGCGGCAATCGTCTCGTTTGCAGGAACTCTGGAATGAACATCATCCCGATATTGAATTTTCCAATCTTGAATTTATTGAAGCTTCTTTATCCGAAGGTTTTATCCTTCATTGCCCCGCAGCCGTTACTCACCTTATTACTGACTCTGAAATTTTTGGGTGGGAGCGCCCGCAGCCGCGCATTAAACAAAAACAAAGCGCCGAAACTCCCGAAGCGCTGTATGCCGATTTACAAGCGGGCGATTATGTCGTTCATATTGACTACGGCATTGGACAATTCAAAGGTTTGGTGCAACGTCAATTAGACGGGCTTGAACGCGAATATTTGGCGGTGGAATATGATAAGGACGACACGCTCTTTGTCCCCGTGCATCAAGCGGATAGGCTGACGCGCTATGTGGGCGCGGATGGCGGCAAGCCCGCGTTAGACCATTTGGGCGGGCAGGCGTGGAGCGAAACCAAAGGTCGCGTGAGCGAATCGGTGCAGAAGGTTGCCGAAGAATTATTGGATTTATACGCCCGCCGTCAAGTGGCGGGAGGCTTTGCCTTTGAGTCTGATTCGGCGTGGCAAAAAGAATTGGAAGATAGTTTTCCCTATGTGGAAACGGAAGACCAAAAACGCGCCTTGATTGAAATTAAACGCGATATGGAACGCGCCCGCCCGATGGATAGACTCCTGTGCGGCGATGTGGGCTACGGCAAAACGGAAGTGGCGCTGCGCGCCGCCTTCAAAGCCGTGATGAGCGGCAAACAAGCCGCCGTGCTTGTGCCAACTACGGTTTTGGCGCAACAGCATTTTGAAACTTTCTCGCAGCGGCTGGCTGCTTTTCCCGTTAAGGTGGAGATGCTCTCGCGCTTTCGCACGCACCGCGAACAAACGCATATTTTGCATCAACTGGCGCAAGGCGAAGTGGATATTATTATTGGCACGCATCGCTTAATTTCTTCCGATGTGCTCTTCAAAGATTTGGGGCTGGTCATCATAGACGAGGAGCAGCGCTTTGGCGTGGCGCACAAGGAACACCTTAAAAAACTTCGCACGGAAGTGGACGTGCTGACTTTGACCGCCACGCCGATTCCCCGCACGCTCTACATGGCGCTGACGGGCGTGCGCGATATTTCTAATTTGAACACGCCGCCCGAAGAACGCCTGCCCATTGTTACGCATGTGGGACCGTATTCGCCGCGCCTTGTGCGCCAATCTATTTTGCGCGAGCTGGAACGCGGCGGGCAAATTTTCTTTTTGCATAACCGCGTTCAAACCATAGACGCGATGCAGGCGCACTTAAATCAACTTGTGCCGGAAGCGCGCGTGGATATTGGTCACGGACAAATGCCAGAGGCGCAACTCTCCAATGTGATGCGCCGCTTTACGATGGGCGAAATTGACATTCTGCTTTGCACAACGATTATTGAATCCGGTTTGGATATTCCCAACGCCAATACGTTGATTGTAGATAGAGCCGATACCTTTGGCTTGGCGCAACTTTATCAACTACGCGGGCGGGTGGGGCGCGGCGCAATGCGCGCCTACGCTTACTTTTTCCGTCATAACAAACTGCCGCCCACGCCAGATGGACAGCAGCGGCTGGAAGTGATTGCAGAAAATACGCAACTCGGCGCGGGATATTCCATCGCCATGCGCGATTTAGAAATTCGCGGCGCGGGGGAGCTGCTGGGCGCGCGTCAGCATGGATTTATTCAATCCGTTGGCTTTCATCTTTATACAAGAATGTTGGCGGACGCGGTGCGCCGTTTGCGTCAAGCGCAATCTTCCACCTCCAACCTGATGCCTTCAACCTTGCAACCTTCAACCTTAAACCTGCAACCCATGAGCCTGCCCGTGAATGTGGATTTACCCCTCGCGGTTGGCATTCCGAGCGCGTACATTCCCGACCAAGACCTGCGCTTGCGCCTCTACCGCCGCATGGCGGACTTGCGGGACGAAACCGAGTTGGACGCGCTCGGCGCGGAATTCCGCGATAGGTTTGGGCAGATGCCGGAGATGACGCAGAATCTTTTGTATCAAATACGGGTCAAACTTCGCGCCGAGAGCGTTGGCATTTCCGCTGTGAGCTGGGAACCTGCGGGGCAGATTCTTTTGAAGTTGAGCGCAGAGCCTGCGGGTCAGTCTGCGCCGCGTCTGCCGGATGTGGGGACTCGGCTGCGGGGCGGAAAATCCTCGTATCGGCTGATTCTCTCCAAAGAAGAATTGTGGCAGACCAGTTTATTGGACGCGCTGATTCTCTTACGGCAGCGTGGATTTTTGGAAAAGTAAATTTTGTAAAATGCAGCCGCACATGGCGTAGCCGTAAATCATAAACGGCATGTACCACGAGAGGAAATTTGTGTGCGGGTGCATGAAGGCTTGCCCTTTGAAGATGGCGAACCAAATGAGCGGGGCAAGCATGGAAGCCCATGTCGCGCCGATGAGCGCGTTGGCGCGCGCGGCGCTTGGCGCGTTTTTTTGGAAGGCGCGCGCGAGGATGTATATTAAGGTCAGCGCTCCGTAGGCGGCAAACACATCCATAAAGCGGATGCGCGTTTGCGCGATGACTCCGCCGCGTTCAAAGTACATTTTTAGCACGTCCCATACATTGGCTTCCAGCGAAAGCGCGTAAGCGGGGTATTGCTCTGGGTTGCCGAGCGTGCGGCGGTTAAAGGTGTTGATGATGTACTGCGCGGCTTGCGCGGGGTCGTGGTGATAAATCCATAGTTGCGCCCACAAGATGAGCAGGGAGACAGCGACTGCCGCCGCTGTTCCTGCGGTGAGGACGATGACGGTTTGCGTAAATTTGCGTAGCGTCCATTGGTCGCGCCGCGCATAATAAACATAGGGAATGCCCAACATGAGGATGGAGGGCAGGATAAAGTCAAAGCCGTTAAAGAGGATTTTTGCCAGCACAGAGAAGAAGGCGACGAGCAGAATTTCATGCGGCGCGTTGGCGGCGCGGCGGCTGAGGTAGTAGGTGTGCGCGGCGAGGGGCAGAAATAAAAACGCCGTAAAGTAAAACAAGTTTCTGCCAAACAAGACAAAGGCGGGCGTGGCAACGCTGCCCGCAAACAGAAACAGCGCCGCGCCCCAGCCAAATTCGTTTAAGAACCATGCGAGCAGATACGTCAATAACGCCGCGAAAGAAAGCGCCGCAAGGATGCGAAAGATACGCATGTTCTCGACAGGCGCAAGCGGGCTGAGCGCGTCCAGCGCGCCGAAGAGCATGGCTTGCATTCCGGTTTGCGAGCCGTAGGCTTCAAATTTTTCAAATGCCATGCCTTTGAAATACGCTTCGTATTGATGGTCGTAGAACGCTTGATTATCTTCGCCCGCTTCGTTTTTGCCGTATATCTCCCCGTCTCCCAACCCTAGCAGCCCGCCGTAGGAAAAGATGCCGCTGCGGCGAGATTCCGCCAGCCGACCCCATTACCAGACTTTGGTCGCTGTATTGAAAATTTTTGAACTTGCCCGGCAGGACCACATTCCATTGATTGCGATAGAAGCTCAGAAATAAAATCACCGCCGCCGCCGCGAGAAATAAATAGGAAAAGATTTTGTTTTTTTGCGTTGCCATATTTTTACTTGGAGTCAAAAGCCTCCCGACTTTTGCATCATAGCAAAATCGGGAGACTTTGCAATTCGCCGCGAGTTTACTCGCTCGCCAGCACATGCCGCGAGATGACCAGCCGTTGAATTTCGCTTGTGCCTTCGCCAATGGTCATCAGGCGCGCGTCACGGTACATGCGCTCCACGTTGTATTCGCGGCTGTATCCATACCCGCCGTGAATTTGAATGGCGTGATAGCAAACGCGCTCCGCCATTTCCGTAGCGTAGAGTTTTGCCATTGCCGCTTCTTTGTTGAAGGGGCGCTTTTGGTCTTTGAGCCACGCGGTCTTATAGAGCAGCGTGCGCGCCAACTCAATCTCGGTTGCCATATCCGCCAGTTTGAATTGAATGGCTTGAAATTCGGAAAGCGTCTGACCAAAGGCTTTGCGCTGACGGGCGTACTCTATTGCCGCTTCCAGCGCGGCTTGCGCCAGCCCGATGGAAAGCGCGCCAATGCTGATTCTGCCGCCGTCCAACGTGGCGAGGGTTTGTTGCAGCCCGCGCCCTTCCGCGCCGACTAAATTTCCAAGCGGCACGCGCACGTTATCATACGTCACGCCATGCGTGGGCGAGCCGTGCAAGCCCATCTTCTTTTCTGCGGGTCCAATCTTTAATCCTTTGGAATCAGTCGGCACGAGAACCATGCTCAACGATTTACTGCCGCCTTTGGGGTCGGTGCGGACGAGGGTGATGATGTATTCCGCAATGCCTGCGTTGGTACACCACATCTTCGCGCCGTTAATCACCCAGCTGTCGCCGTCCTTCTCCGCTTTGGTGATGACTCCGCCTTGAATGTCGGAGCCTGCGCCGGGTTCAGTCAGCGCCAGCGCGCCGAGTTTGTTCTTGCCGCTCGCCACGAGAGTCAGCCACTTCTTCTTTAATTCTTCCGAGCCAAAGAGGGCAATGGGCGCAGTCCCCAGCCCGTTGTGAGCGGCAAAGGCTAGGGCGGTGGAGCCGCAGCCCCAGCCAAGTTCTTCAATGGCAATGGCGGCGGAGATGGAATCTACGCCCGCGCCGCCGTATTCTTCGGGGATGCTCATGCCCAACAAGCCCAGCGGTCCGCCCTTGCGGACGGCTTCCCAGTTGAAGGTATCGGTCTCGTCCACTTCGCGCGCTTTGGGTTTGACTTCTTTTCCCACAAAGTCGTGAACGGCTTTTTTCCAAGCCTTTTGTTCTTCGTTCAGTTCAAAGTCCATAGTGTCCTCCGAGTCATGATATTCAGAAATTATTCTGTTTGCGCGTTATATTCTTTTAACAAGGCGCGCGCTTGCGGCGCGTTTTGTTTGGAAACAAAAATCTGCACTCTGCCGAGTAAATCGGTGGTGGTGGGGTAAATGTTTTGCCCCACCGATTCTTGAAACAATTCCGTCTCTATGCCGTAGGCTTCCAAATAACTCTTAAGTAAATCCGCTTCCATGCGCCCGTAAATTTCCGTTAGCAGTTCCCACTTTAATTCATCTTTCATGGCTCACCTCCAAGCGAGAATAAACAAAATAACCCACGCGGCGCTGACGATGGTCTGCCGCATTCCAATGCGCGTTGGCTTCCAGCCCATGCAGGGATGCGTTATGCCCCACAGGGTTTCTAGCCATTGGATTAAAAAGGGGATGAAGATAAAGAGCGGCGAAATTTTGAGCAAGGCAAGCGCGAGCGCCGCCAGCAAGTTGAACGAAGTATAGAGCGCTGCGCGTCTTCCTACCCGCCAGTGGGCAGCGCCATCTGGCAGAGTCTTCCAGTCGCGCTGTTCCAGCCGCAAATATGCGTACACAATGCTCGCGGCGGATTGCATCCACGCCCACAGCCAGAGCTGCCAGCCCGTCGGCTGGTATGCGCCCAATCCCACCCAGTAGGCGGCGGGCGCGGCGAGCGCCAATACCCCGCTGGCAATCACTTCTACGCCCGCTTGTTTTCTTTCCGCGCGGCGACTCACCAGCCAGAGATGCCACGCAAAAACGGGAATGGCGGGAACGGTTAAATAAAGGACGTAGGCGAATCCGCTTTGAATGAGGAAGAAGAGCGCAAGCGCGGCGAACCCGCCGTAGAGCAGAATCCAAAAGCGGGCGGCGGCAAGGTCGGAGGAGGCGCGCCGTCCGCTGATGGCTTTGACGGCAACGGTGATGGGCTGACGAATGAGGAAGGCGGCGAGAGCGGCGGCGAATAAGTGAAGCGTTGCGGCGGTAAATTTTCCGCCGGCGGCTGCGCCAATCAACAGCGGGCTGAGGAGAAATACCCAAGAACCGTGGTCTTGCGGCAGGGCAATCTGTTTTTTGAAGTAGGGGAGCATCGCCGCAAGCATACAGGAAAAAGCGCTCCCGCGCAAGGTGAGAGGTAGAACAGGCTTAAGCCTGTTCTACTTTTACAAATGAGCGTCACGCTCCAGCGTTTTTTTGGTATGCTTACAGAAAGAGAGGCAACCTATGAATAAACGCCACGAGAAATATTTCTACGACTTGCTGCTCAGATTCTCGCAAGAATCCACGCCCGAAGCGCGGCGCGGAATTGAAAAAGAAATCTGGGCAGCCTTCGGCATGGAGCAAGCCGTCTTTGTGCTGGATATGTCCGGCTTTTCGCTGCTGACGCGCAAATATGGAATCATCCATTATCTTTCGATGGTGCGGCGGATGCAGTTGATAGCGCAGCCCATCATCGAAAGTTATCACGGCGCGGTGGTCAAGTTTGAGGCGGATAACTGCTTTGCCGCCTTCCCCGATGCGCTGCCCGCCGTGCAAGCCGCCATTGCTCTGCAATTGGCGTTTTCCGCTTCTAACCTGCTCACGCCGGATGATTTGGATATTCATATTTCTTGCGGAATTGATTATGGAAAAATTTTGATGGTGGAAGACAAAGACTTCTTCGGCGAGGCGGTGAACAAAGCCAGCAAACTAGGGGAAGATATTGCCGCGGCGGGAGAAATTCTCGTCTCGCGCGAAGCCATGCAGCGAATTCCGCCTGAGGCGCAAATTGCATCCCGCGAGGTGAATCTCTCCATCGCGGGAATTTCCATCCCCGCCTGCGTTATTCAATATCAAGAAAAGGATGCTCAATGAAGCGCGTTTTTTTTCTAATGCTAACAGCAGCGCTGCTTGCCGCTTGCGCGCCTACGCCCGCGCCTCAGCCCACGCCCGACCCAAACATGATAGCCACCGCGCTGCAAGAGCGCGTCTTTCTCCCGCTGACTCAAACTGCAATGGCGAACCCAACCGCCACCGCGACCTTTGCCCCAACAGCCACAGAAACGTCCACGCCTGAACCCACCAGCGATGCGCCGCTGAAGCGTCCGGTAGTGACCGCCTTCACCGGCTGCTGGACGGGACCCGGCGAGCAGTACACGCTTATCAGCAATATTGCGGCAAAGAAATATGTGGAGATTTTAGGAACGGGCAGCGCGGCGGGCTGGTATGTCATCCGCAATCCTTATTTTCGCAACCCTTGTTGGATTCAAGCAAATTATTTGAAACTAGACCCGCGCCTCGATACCTCCACCCTGCCGGTGATGACGCCCGGTCCGTAGCGCGTTTTTTACCCGATGCAAGAAATTAAAAACAGGTTACGCGAGTTCGCCCGCGTAACCTGTTTTGATTTAATCCTATTGCGTCACAATCGTCACGCTCTCCATCGCGTCACCTTCAAACGATGGATTTTCCTGCGGGTCGCGGCGGGTGATGCCGTTCACCACGTCCATGCCTTCCACTACTTGACCAAAGATAGTGTAGCCGTCATTCAAAAACTCGGCGGGCGCAAAGGTGATGAAGAACTGGCTGCCGTTGGTCGGCGTGGCGGGACCGGTATTCGCCATTGCCACCACGCCCGCCTTATCAAAGGTTAGGTCGCTGCCTTCATATTCAAACTCATAGCCCGGTCCGCCCGAACCTGTTCCCGTTGGGTCGCCGCCCTGCGCCATGAAGCCTTCCAACACGCGGTGAAAGGTCACGCCGCTGAAAAATTCCTTGCAGGCGAGGAAGACAAAACTATTCACCGTTATCGGCGCTTTGTCCGCATAAAGTTGGATGGTGAACTGCCCGCCCTTTTGGAGTTTAACAACGGCGGAATATTGCGCGGCGGGGTTAATCTTCATCGGCGGCTGGGAATACTGCGCCGCTGCGGGAATCTCCGCAAAGGACGCGCAAGCGGGCGCGTCAGATACGGGCGCGGAGGCTTGCGGCTGGTTTGCATTGGAAATCATCTTCGAGAGGTAGGGGAAGGCAAACGCCGCCACGACCACCACAATCAGCGCCGCGCCAATGCTCTGAATGAGCTTATCGTTATTTTGCGCTTTCTGTTTGCTTACTTTCTTTTTTGCCATGCTGTTCTCCTTAAAATTTATGAATGGGCGCAATTATACCCACCTTGTGGAAGCGCAACTTTAAGGTAGGACAGGCTGAAGCCTGTCCCACTGGCAAAGCGGCGGGCTTTGGGTTAGAATAGAACAGACGTTCATTTTATTACAACCCCCTAAAAATTATGGAATTCAAACTTCACGCTCCCTTTCAGCCAATGGGCGACCAGCCCGAAGCCATTCGCGGACTTGTGCAAGGCGCGCGCAATGGAATGAAAAATCAAGTCTTGCTGGGCGCAACCGGCACCGGCAAGACCTTCACCATTGCTTCTGTGATTCAAGAACTGCAAAAACCCGCGTTGATTATGGCGCACAACAAGACTCTCGCCGCGCAGCTCTACGCGGAGTTTAAGGAATTCTTCCCTGAAAATGCGGTCTCTTATTTTGTCAGCTACTATGACTACTATCAACCTGAAGCCTATGTGCCGCGCAAAGATTTATTCATCGAAAAAGAAACGCAAATCAATGAAGAGATTGAGCGCATGCGGCTGGCTGCCACCGCCGCTCTGATGGCGCGGCGGGACGTTATCATCATTGCGTCCGTTTCGTGCATCTACGGCTTAGGCTCGCCGGAGGAATTTGGCAAGGGCGTGGTCAATTTGAAGGTGGGAGAAATCTACCGCCGCAACGCGCTGTTGCGTCAATTAATTGAGAGTCAATATCAGCGCAACGACATCGAACTGAAACCCGGCGTCTTCCGCGTGCGCGGCGACACGCTGGAAATTATCCCCGCCTACGAAGATAAGCGCGGCTATCGCATCACGTTCTTTGGCGACGAGGTGGAGCGCATTCTGCAATTCAACCCCGTCAGCGGAGAAATTTACGACACCCCGCAGCAAGTGGATATTTACCCCGCCAAACAATTCCTCACCGCCGCTGACCGCCTAAAAGAATCCATCGCCAACATCGAAGCGGAACTGGAACAACGCCTCAAATATTACAAAGACAACGGCAAACTGTTGGAAGCGCAACGCATTGAACAACGCACGCGCTACGATTTGGAAATGCTCAAAGAAGTTGGCTACTGCTCCGGCATTGAGAATTATTCGCGTCAGTTGGATGGACGCGAGCCGGGAACGCATCCTTGGACGTTGATAGATTTTCTCCCCAGCGATTATCTCCTCGTCCTTGACGAGAGCCACATGACTGTGCCTCAAATTCGCGGCATGTACAACGGCGACCGCGCCCGCAAAGAAACGCTGGTGGAGTACGGCTTTCGCTTGCCTTCCGCACTGGATAACCGCCCTTTGAAATTTGATGAATTTGAAAACGTGATGGGCTGCACCATCTACACCTCTGCCACGCCCTCAGATTATGAAATGAACCGCGCCGAACAAGTGGTGGAGCAGATTATTCGCCCCACGGGATTAGTAGACCCGCAAGTAGATGTGCGCCCTACCAACGGGCAGGTGGATGACCTGCTGGCAGAGATTCACCAGCGGGTAGAGCGCCGCGAGCGCATCCTCGTCACCACCCTCACCAAACGCATGGCGGAAGAACTCTCCAAATATTTTCACGAGTTGGGCGTAAAGGTTCACTACCTTCACTCCGAAGTGGATACTTTGGAGCGCGTAGGCATTTTGCGCGATTTGCGCTTGGGCGTGTTTGACGTGATTGTAGGAATCAATTTACTGCGTGAAGGCTTAGACCTGCCGGAAGTTTCCCTTGTGGCAATTTTAGACGCGGACAAAGAAGGCTTTCTGCGCTCCGATACGGCGCTGCTGCAAACCATTGGACGCGCGGCGCGTAACGTGAACGGGCGCGTGATTATGTACGCCGACAGAATCACAGACTCGATGAAACGCGCGCTGGACGAGACCAATCGCCGCCGCGCCAAACAATTGAAATATAACGAAGAGAACGGCATTGTCCCTGCCAGTATTCAGAAGGCAATTCACGACCTAACCGAAGAGATGAGCGCCAAAGCGGTGGGGGAGGCAAAGGGCGAATATAAAACCCGCGCCGCGCGCGACTTGCCCTCCAAAGAATTGCGCGGCATCATCGCCGAAGTGGAACTTCAAATGAAAGAAGCCGCCAAATCTCTCGAATTTGAGAAAGCGGCGGCTCTGCGCGATGAGTTATATGAATTAAAGACTCTGCTGGCGGAGGACGAATCGCTCAAGCCTTGGGAGCGCATCAAATTAATGACCGGCGAGGAATAACCCGTGCCTAAGACTTGTGAATGCAGTCGTATAACCCCGTGTCTATGCGTTGAACGTGATTGAAGAACCAATTGGAAAGCGATTCGTGAATTTTTGCGGCGAGTTCTTCCGTGCCGCCGTTTTGCTTAAAATCTTCATAATACTCATCAATCATTTTGATAAAAACCGCGTGCGCTTTTTGATTCTTCTCCCCAATCGCGCAGTGATGCTCGCTCATGCACTTTTCTTCTTTATCAAAATGCCATTGCACATAAAAACGCAGTCGCTCCAAAATTCCGTTTAGCGACTCGCTGGCTTGTTTGCGAACTAAGGCTTCCCCTAGTTTATTGAAAGAATCGAATAAATATTTATGCTGAAAGTCAATGCTTTCATCGCCGGTCTTCATGCTCTCATCCCAGTATAGATATTTTGGCTCGTAGGTCATAGCGCTCCTCGTAATGATTCATCATTAAATATAGAGATAACGGGATTCTACCTTAAAACGCCTTGTTAATTTATTTGCGCGTTGATTGGCGCGTTTAATTGTGTGGGCTTACTCGTCCAATGGGTCTCTTGCAAAAGTCCTTTTATCCACGAAACACGCGAAACAGCACGAATTTTTAAGTTCGTTTTCCTTCGTGCATATTCGTGAAATTCGTGGATGAGTATGATTCCCTTACTTATGCAAGATATCTAATAAAAGGTTTTTCGCCGCGCGGGTATAATCCCGCCATCTTTTTTTGAAAGGGTACAAAATGTCAAATTTGACTCCGAGCGTTAATTTGCGCCCAAAGCGAGTGGCTATTTTCCTTTGCGTGATAACCGTTCTCATTGTCGTAATGAGCGTTTTAGGACAAGCTATTAAATATAACCGCATCAATTTTTACATGGGCGGTCCCTGGAAGGATTGGAAGGAAGCCGGCATAGACCTGCTTTCACAAACCTTCTTTATGGACTGGGAAGCCAACGTCCCCACTTATTTTAATACCATGCTGCTGGCTGTTCCCGCTGTATTGTTCGCCGCGATTGCCGCGTGGAAAAAACAACTCGGCGACAAATTCAAAGGTCAATGGGCGGGGCTGGCGTGGATATTCCTCTACCTTTCCATAGACGAAGCCGCCGTCATTCACGAGAAACTCATCAAGCCCATGCGCGGCATGTTCAACTATGAAGGCTACGGCGGGTTACTCTATTTTGCATGGGTGATTCCCGGCATGATTGCCGTTCTTGTTTTTGCGCTGGCATATTTAAGATTCTTCCTGCATCTTGATTCGCGCTCCAAAATTTTCTTCGCCGCCGCGCTAGTGATTTATGTCAGCGGCATCATTGGCGGGGAAATGCTCAGCGGACATTTTGCCGAGACGCTTGGGCAGAAAAACTTTACCTACGCGGCTTATGTCAGCATTGAAGAGTCGCTCGAATATTTTGGCATGATTGTGATGATTTATTGGCTGTTGGATTATATTGGGCGCTTTCTGCCCGATGGAATTGCATTGAGGGTCGAATGAACATACCCGCCCGTAGGGTCTCGTTGGCGGAATTAAAGCGCAACACCGGCGAGCGCGGCGCGCGCAAATTCATCGCCTATCAAGGGATAGTTTATGATGTGACCGATTGCCAAAAATGGAAATTGGACATGCACGAAAATTTACATTTCCCCGGTCAAGATTTAAGCGGCGAGTTGGAAGAAGCGCCGCATAATGAAGAGGTCTTTCGTCATCCCTGTGTGATTGTGATTGGCAGGCTGCAAGAGGAGGACTAAAACATGGAAACAAAATTCATTACCCTCTGCGGGCGCATATTGGAAAACGCCGACCCGCAATATTTTCCCCGCGCCGAATATCGCGGACGAACCATTTATCTTTGCGCCGATTCCTGTCTTGGCGCATTGCTTGCCGACCCGGACGCTTTTTATCGCGCTCACCGAAAATCAAATCATCGTATCCATGTTAAATCCACAGAAACACATTCAATATAAAAAATACGAATTTCGCAAATGGCAAACGCTGGACGCGGAGACGATTGTTGAAACGCCGGTTTCGCTGACCGTAAACGGCGCAGTCTGGCTGACGTTTATGTGTACGCCCATTGACTTGGAAGCGCTGGCGATTGGATTTCTTTACAACGAGGGAATTATCGAAACATTGGCAGAGGTGGCGGATGCGCGCCTCTGCGAACATGGCGACAACTTGGATGTTTGGTTGAATCATTCCGCCCGTCAGCCCGATGCGTGGCGGCGCACCTCTGGTTGCGCCGGAGGCGTGACCGCCGTAGATTTGCTCGCCAAACCAAATATCGCTTTGCACAATGAATCGTTTCAACTCAAAGCCGATGATGTTGGAAACATAGTCGAACAACTTTTTGAGGCGCAGTCGCTTTACAAAGACACGGGCGGAGTCCACACCTCCGCGTTGAGCGATGGCGAGAATATTCTCATTGCAACTGAAGATATTGGCAGACACAACACGCTGGATAAAATTGCCGGATTGCGCTTGCTGAAAAATATAAGTTCAAAAAAATGTTTGCTTATCACCACCGGCAGAATCAGTTCCGAAATGTTGCAAAAAGCGGCGCGGATGAATGTTCCCGTGCTTGTCTCGCGCACCTCGCCGAGTTCGCTTTCCATTGAAATGGCGGAACGCTACGGCATTACCCTCATCGGTTATGCGCGGCGCGACCGCTTCAATGTTTACACTCACTCGCACAGAATAGGATAACCATGCCCCTCACTCTTCAAGATATTCAACAGGCGGCGGAGCGCATTCGCCCTTACGCCCACCGCACGCCAGCGCTGACCAACCTCAGCCTGAACGAAAAACTCGGCGCGGAGATTTTCCTCAAATGCGAAAACTTCCAAAAAGTCGGCGCGTTCAAATTTCGCGGCGCGTGCAACGCCGTCTATGCCCTCAGTGATGAAGAAGCCGCGCGCGGAGTCTCCACTCATTCTTCCGGCAATCACGCGCAAGCGCTGGCGCTGGCGGCAAAGATGCGCGGCATTCCCGCTTACATCGTCATGCCGAATAACGCGCCGCAAGTCAAAAAAGACGCGGTGGCAGGCTACGGCGGACAGATTACTTTTTGCGAGCCGACTCTGCAAGCCCGCGAGTCGACTCTGGATGCGCTGAATCAAAAAACCGGCGCGACTCTCATTCATCCTTATAACAATGAAAAAGTCATCGCCGGGCAAGGCACTGCCGCGCTGGAATTATTGCAAGACGTTCCAGATTTAGACGTCATCATCGCGCCTGTCGGCGGCGGCGGATTGCTCAGCGGCACAGCCATTGCCGCCACCGAGACAAAGCCCGGCATCCGCGTCATTGCCGCCGAGCCGCAAATGGCGGACGATGCCTTTCGCTCCCTGCAAGCCGGAAGAATCATCCCGTCCGAAAATCCGCGCACCGTAGCGGACGGGCTGCTGACTTCGCTGGGCAGCATCACCTTCCCCATCATTCAGCAGCGCGTGGAGCAAATTGTCACCGCCAGCGAAGCGGATATTCTCGCCGCCATGAGATACGTTTGGGAGCGCGCAAAAATTATCATTGAGCCTTCGTCTGCGGTTGCTATTGCTATTTTGTGGGCGGGCGGCATTGACCTGCGCGGCAAAAAAATTGGCGTCATCCTTAGCGGCGGCAACGTGGACTTACAAAAACTTCCTTGGCAATAACATGAACCCCATACAAACCCTCTTACAACATCATTCCCCCGCCATCGTAGATGGCGCGCTCGCCACCGAATTGGAACGGCGCGGCTGCGACCTGAATGACGCGCTTTGGTCCGCCAAAGTTTTAATGGAGCAGCCCGAATTAATTCGCGCCGTGCATTTGGATTATTTCTACGCCGGAGCCGATATTGCCATCACCGCCAGTTATCAAGCCACGTTGGAAGGCTTTGCGCGGCGCGGCTTGACCCACGCGCAAGCGCTAGACCTGATGAAAAAATCCGTGTTGTTGGCGCGGCAAGCGCGGGATGAATTTTGGGCGGCGGAGGAAAATCGCGCGGGCAGAATCTATCCGCTGATTGCCGGTTCTGTTGGACCCTACGGCGCTTTCCTTGCGGATGGTTCGGAATATCGCGGCAATTACGGGCTGAGCGAATCGGCGTTGGCGGAGTTTCATCGCCCCCGCGTACAGGCGCTGATAGCAGCGGGCGCGGACGTTCTCGCCTGCGAGACAATTCCCTGTCTTGTGGAAGCGCAAGCGTTAAGCAAGTTGCTGAAAGAATTTCCAAACGCCTACGCATGGTTTACTTTCAGCGCAAAGGATGAGACTCACATTTGCAATGGAGAGCGCATCGCAGATTGCGCCGCATGGCTGAATGAAATTCCGCAGGCGGCGGCAATTGGAATTAACTGCACCGCGCCCAAATATATCCCCGCCCTCATTGATGAAATTAAATCTAAGACCAGCAAGCCAATTATTGTTTACCCCAACTCTGGCGAAGAATATGATCCCGACACAAACACATGGCACGGTGAGACATCCTGCGATGCTTTTGGGCTGCAAGCCAAGACTTGGGCAGAGCATGGCGCGGCGTTAGTAGGCGGATGCTGCCGCACCACGCCCGACCATATCCGCGAGGCGCGAAGTCATGTAAGGCAGGCTTAAGCCTGTCCTACGGGGCGCTCATTAACAAATCGCGCAGCAGACTTTGCTCCGTCAGCGGCTCATCTTTAATTGTAAAACAGGCTTAAGCCTGTCCTACGGGGCGCTCATTAACAAATCGCGCAGCAGACTTTGTTCCGTCAGCGGCTCGCCTTTGGGCGAATAATCGCCGTAAAGCAAAGACAGCGAAGGCTGCGCGTCATAGCCCAAGACAACGATGATGTAAACAGTGTCTTTGTAAACAAAGATGCCCGCATCTGTGTTGATAGAACCTTGAATAAAAAAGGCATGACCGTTCTTGCTCATGGACGCCGCGCCCATGCGACGGGCGAGGTTTTTCAAGTTGCCGCGTGAGGGACTCTCCACGTCCAAACTTAACAAAGCCAACGCGGTGTTTTTTAGGCGCGTGTCTGCGCTGGAAGCCAGAGCGTTATAAAAGCGGAAGAAATCCCGCGCCGTCCAAACATTTGCGCCATAGGTTGCGGAGCAATTCAACCGCGCAAGGCTGGTGACGCAGGAGTCTTGCTGCCCAAAGGTTGCCAAGCGCGTTTCCACGCTTTGACCTGCGGCGTTTTTTTCCATGACGCTATCCCAGTTGAATAAGCCACGCTGTGATTCTCCTTCCGTGTAGGAGATGCCGGAAAAGGCATTGAACCACGCGTTAAAGGCGCTGATGTCGTTGGGCTGGTAACAAGTCAGCGCGGGCGGCTGGACGGGCGCGCAGTTCTCGTGAACAAACTTCAACACCTCCGCCGAGGCGGCGTTGTTGCTGCGGGCGATCATGGCATAGACCTTGCTCAAAATAAAATAGCGTTTATCAATCGCGCCGCTTACGCCGTTTTGCTCCGCGCGATGCGACTCAAAAAACGATTCGATGTTGTCCCAATTTCGCACATCAGAAAGTTCCGCTGCCAAAAGCGCGCGATATTCCGCGCTAGTGTAGAAGGGAATATTCCGCGCATCTTCTAGGTTCAAAAAATGCGCCTGCCACTCCGCGCTTTCTGTGTCCCAATAGGTTTTGCATTGCGAGAGAAAGTAACTCAACACGGGGGCTTTGAACGCGGACGCAAATTGAAACGGAACATCGGGGTTAATGGAAATAAGTTCACGCTCATGCGTCAGGTCGTAGATGTAGATTCCCAAATCATCGGCGGTTTTGTCGGGCAGGCAACTATCGTCCGCGTGAGGCAGGGCGGTCAGCAGCGCGTCTTGATAATTGGGCGCGGGCGTAAAGGTTGCGCTGGGCGCAGGCGTGAAGGTTGCAGGCGGCGGCGTGGGCGAACAAGTGGAAGTTGGGGAGCTTGTCGGCGGCGCGGAAACAGGCAGAGGCGTAGGCGCAGCACAGGAAGCAAGAAAAATTCCGCCCGTCAGCAAAGCGGCGAATATTCGCTTCATTCCAAGCCCGCCGCAGGGAGTAGATAGCCGCCATCCACCGTGAGCGTTTGCCCGACAATCATCCGCGCGGCAGGCGAGCAGAAAAACTCCACCGCCGCGGCGACATCTTCCACCGTCACCAAGCGGCGCGCGGGCGCGCCATCTATAAATTTTTTCAAAATGGATTCGCGCCCGCCCAGCGAAGCGAAGTGATGCAGCGCGTCTGTTTCTACCACGCCGGGAGAAACGGCATTAACGTTGATGTTCTTTGAAATTAACTCCACGCCCAAGTAGCGCGTCAGCGCCTCAATGGCGGCTTTGCTTGCGCCCACTACGGAATAATCCGGCAGCACGCGGGTTGCGCCCGCGCTGGAAATGGAGACAATGCTGCCGCCGCCGCGCGCTTCCATCATCGGCGCGGCGCGTTGCGCGGCAAACAAAAGCGAGCGCGCGTTGATGTTCATCGTCCAATCCCAGCCTTTGGGCTTTTGCTGCATGGCGGGTTTGTTGTAGCCCGAAGCCGCGTTGTGGATGTAAACATCCAGCCCGCCGAAGGCGGCTTGCGTTTCGTCAAAGAGACGATTCAGGTCGTCCATATCGCCCATGTTTGCCTTCACCAGCAAGGCGCGCCGCCCAAATTTTTGCACGGCGAGGGCGGTCTCTTCGGCGGGTGCGCGATTGCGGAAGAAGTTAATCACCACGTCCGCGCCGCGTTGGGCAAAATGCAAGGCGAGGGCGCGCCCAATGCCGCGCCCGGAGCCGGTGACAAGGACAATTTTATTTTCAAAAGTTTTCATGGTATTCATCAAAATAAAGATTTAAGTCGGAACAGTCAAAGCGATTGCCGCAGTTGGGGCAGGAGATTTTGCATTGCGCGGAGCGCATCTCCGCGCCGCAGCGGTCACACAGCCAGCGCGGGCGCGGGGTAAATTTCAGCGGCGGAAGTTGATGCGCATCCAATCTTCGGGCGCGAACCTCTTCCGCCACGCGAGCAGAGTCGCGCCGCAGAGTTTCCACGCTCAGCCCGGCATACTCCGCTGGAAAATCCGCCAGCCATTTGCGGCTGCGCTCATAAACTTTTAGCCCGCCGAGAAAATTTCCGCGCGTGAGGTGCAGGTAAAAAACCGCCACTTGCAACACGCCGCGATACAAGTTACGCAGCGTTCCCGTTTCGGCGCGCCACGCAAGTTCTAATTCTTCATGCGCCTCAAAAAATTTGCGCTCGTTAAAAAGGCGAAATCCGTTAATGGCGTTTGGATGAAATGCGTTCATAAAAATTAGACGCGGAGTATATCACGCTCAAAATGGTAAAATTTTTCCAATGACCTCCATTGCTTTTTATCTCTATGCGTTTTTTAGCGTCAGCCTGCTCGCCGGGTCGTTTTACTCCGCCGGTTTGTTTGCCCTCGCGCAGTGGGCGGCTCTGGGCGGCGGCGCGTGGATTTTGGCGGCGTATCAGCGCGTAGCGTGGGCTTCTTCTGCCGCGCTGGTGGCGGCGGTTATTTTTGGCGCGTTGGGGCTTTCGCTTGGGTTGTCGCCGGGCTGGTTATTTTGCGGCGGAATTTTTGCGCTGACCGCATGGGATATGGACGAACTGCGCCGCGACTTAACGACGTTAGTCAAGGACAATTCCACGCGGAGGATGGAGAGCCGCCGCATCCTACGGGGCGCATGGGCGGCGCTAGTCGGGTTGATTCTCGCCTCCGGCATGATGGCGCTGCAAGGCGCGTTTTCTCTTGCGTGGAAAATATTTTTTCCTGTTGCGGCGTTAACCTTGGGGGCGGTCATTTACTTCGCGCAGAAGCGCTCCGTCATTCATTGATTCATCTTGCAACTATTTTGCAATTCCCCTCATAAAACAAAGGCATAAAATGAGCGCGTCAAGTTTTGCTTGATATGCCTAAACAGGCATCGTACCCGAAAAGGCAAAGCCGTTGAAAAGCGGCGACGCAAAGACACTGGGTCTAAAGTTGCTTCGGCAGCCATGACCGCCAGTCCACCGAAAACGAGCGCCCGGCATGGCTTAGTTTGCGTAAGGGGCAAACCGCGCAATGGCGAGCGGCTCACCAGAGGATCTCTGTGATGAAAGCCGCCGTAAAAATCAACCTCATATTTTTTATATTTGTTTTTGTTGCCTTAGCCGCCCCGCGCTCCGCGCGCGCGGCAAACCTTGCGTTGAGCCTGCCTTCGTTGAATGAATTTGTGCGGCAGGTCTTCAACGGCGAGCCGTCCGCCTTGCGCGGAGTATACATTCCCAATACGCTGGCGCTGCGTGTGGAACAGCAACCCGCCCGCGACCCCAAATTCATCTCTGAAGAACGGCTGACCGCCACAGAATTTAAGATGGCGGGGCTGTTAGGGAATATTGGTTTGTTGGCGCATAATGATTTAGCGGGAAAATTGTTTTTTGACATTCGCCCCCGCGCAGAAGTGACTCTGGTGTATGGCGGCGGCGGCACAGAATCTTTTATTGTAGAGTCTATTTTGACGTATCAGGCGTTGGCGGGCGGAAATTATCTCAACCTTGCGAATGGCGAGGTGATTGGTTCGCGCGCCTTATTTGAGCAAATGTACGAGGGCGAGCGTCACCTTACGCTGCAAACTTGCATTGAATATAACGGCGATAAAAGTTGGGGCAGGCTGTTCATCCTCGCCAAGCCGCGCGCGGCAACCGACTGGACTCCCCGCGTCAATTCCTCTTATCACATTCCAACTTTACCTGACCGCCTTAACGCGCGCGCGCCGTATTAGCGCGTACTTTTTCCTTTTATGCCCGCGCATAGAGTTTTTTGCGCGGGCGTTTTTGTTTGGGGAGCGGCTCATCTCGCGGGCTTGCCAAAAGATTGAACCGCAGAACATACGCAGAAAACCGTAAAAAATATAGGATGAAGGGGCAAGGTACGGTATAATAAATCCGCTATTTCACAAGTCATATACTCATCTTAAGGCTCAATATGGTTGCCTCATTCTCACTTTCTACATCATACTGGACTTCGCTCCAAATTACCCAATCGGACATTGAATATCTTCACAACCTGCTCTTTGAACGCGAAATGCCGCTCACCGCGCGCGACCTCGCGCCGGAGTTTGTGACGGCGCGGCTTAACGCAGAGCGCCGCGCCGCAGAAGGCGAACAAAAAAATGCCGCCAAGCCTTTTTTGCCCAAAGAGCGCTATCAACCGGGAGATACGCTAATCTTCCCCGCGTTGCAATGGGCGCAAGGTTCTGTTAAGGCTGTGCGAAATGGCTTTAACCCGGAAAATTCCGCTTTTGACGTTTTGACGGTGGAGATGGAGAACGGCGCGCAACGCATGTTCGCCGCCAATTTAGAGACTCATGCGCTCAATGACCTTCCCGTTGAAATGCCGCAAAGCGAAGAAACAAAACCAGAATCAATTTTGCGCGACTATGGCGAGTTAATAGAGAAGAAATTGGAAGCCGCGTTTAAAGCAGACGGGAATCTCGTTCAAATTGCGGGGCGTTGGTTTCCGCGCGCCTTGCTGGTGGATATTCAACCCGGACAGATGAACATTGCCGAAGCCGCGTTAGACGTTGCGGGCGGCGAGTCTTTGCCAACTTCCGCGCTTGTGAAGGAATTGGATTTGCCTGCGGGCGAATCTGCGAGGCTGACTGAATTCTCGCTCAATTATGCTTTGCAAAATGACGAACGCTTTGATGAAGTAGGACCCGCCGGACAAATTTTGTGGTGCTTGCGGCGTTTAGAGCCGGACTTCGTGCGCGAAGTTCCGCCGCCGCTGCGCTATGCGGAAGTGGAATTTGACCGCGCTGTTCTTACGCCAGACATGCTGACGCTGGAATCTCAAATTGACGATGAGCTGACTCCCGCCTCCGATTCATCCGGCGCGGCGAATTCGCTCACCATCCCGTTAATTTATCCCCATCTGCGCGCGGGTACGCTGCCCATCTCGGCGCGCGCCCGTAAATTATTCCCTACGGCTTACGAGTCGGAGCGCGTTCTTTTTACCTTAGTGGATGGCAAGACCAAGCAGCGCATTCCTGCGTGGGTGGTCTTGCGGCACGGCTATGTTTTTGGATTGCGCGAATGGTACAAAGCCCATCAACTCATCCCCGGTTCTTTGGTTCAAATTCGCGCCGGGTCGCAGCCCGGCGAAGTGATTGTAGAAGCAAAGACGCAGCGCGCCTCCAAAGATTGGGTGCGAACCGTTATTGTGGGCAAGGATGGCGGTTTGGTGTTTGCGAACTTAAAGCAACCCATCACCGCCGAGTACAATGACCGCATGGTCATTCATGTGCCGGATTTCAAAGCGCTAGACCCTGTTTGGGAAAAACGCATGTCGTTCAACGATTTAGTTTTATGGGTCATGCGCGAATTGACCAAGTCTAACCCGCAGGGTCATGTTCACGCGCAGGAACTATACGCGGCGGTGAATCTTGTGCGGCGCGTGCCGCCCGCTCCATTGTTTGCTTTGCTGGCGACTCATCCGGCATTTAAGCACGTTGGAGATTTACACTTCCGCTTAAACGAGGATGACCAACTATGAGCCTGCTCAAACCGTCCGTCAAGACGCCGTTTCACATTGATTTTGCCTGGTGGAAACAAAATGAAAGCGACTGGCGCGTCTTTCTGATTTCGCTGCTTTGCGCCGAACACCGCGAACTTTTTTCCGATTTTGAAGACGACCAAGTCATAGATTGGATAGACCCCGTCACCGCAGAAGTGAAACCTGTGGACGCCGTTCAACATACGTTGATTACGCATTGCGCCTTTACGCCGGAGTTTACCGAAAATAAAACAGCGGTAGTGGAAGCGGTTTTTCGCATCTTCCTTGCAAATGGAAACGTCCCCATGTCCGCTGAAGAGTTAAGTAAGAAATTAGGCAGACCCGCCGACACTATACTACGAACGCTTTCAGGCGCGCGCATCTATCGCGGGCTAAGACCGTATCAGGCGGCTGTTGCCGCGCCCGCTGAGCAGCCCGCGTAAAAAAAACTGCTCCCGTAGCTCAATGGATAGAGCATCTGCCTTCTAAGCAGCAGGTTGTGGGTTCGAGCCCCGCCGGGAGCGCTCAACATATATTATTTTAGAGGAGTATTCCAATGGCTATTCAAAAACGAAAAGGCGTTATCAAATTTGCCGGACAAGAACAGACGGTTGTCGGCGCAGATATTGTTGTTGGGCAAAAAGCCCCAGACTTTGTGATTCAAAAAAATGATTGGTCGCTCAGCAAAGCCTTCAAAGAGACGCGCCGCAAAGTCCGCGTCATTGCCGCAGTTCCCTCGCTGGATACGCCAGTGTGCGACCGCGAAACCCGCCGCTTTAACGAAGAAGCCGCCAAACTCGGCAAAAGCATCGCCATTATGGTCGTCAGCATGGATTTGCCTGTGGCGCAAAAGCGCTGGTGCGGCGCCGCCGGAGTGGAGCAAGTGATGACCGTCTCCGACACCGTCAAAGCCGACTTTGGCAAAAAATATGGAACGCTCATGGAAGAAGTTCGCTTGTTACGCCGCGCTGTCTTTGTGGTGGATAAAAAACGCATCGTGCGCTATGTTGCTTACATGCCCACCAACGGAGACGAGCCAAATTACGAAGAAGTTCTCGCCGCCGCAAAAGAAGCTCTGGCTCAGTAAAACTTACGACCTCGCAAGCAAACGCTTGCGAGGTCTAACTATCGTTAAGGAGCGCTCTTCATGCCTACTATTGTCAGAAAATCCGGCGTAGCGTTGATGGGCGCGCGCCGAGAAACGCTGCACTCCATCAGCTGGCAGGTGCGTTCTTCCATTTGGAGTCCGCCAACCGATGAATACGAAACCGAAGAGGCTTATATCGTCCGCGTGGAAATAGCGGGAATGCGCGAAGAAGATTTTGAAGTTGCTATTGAAAATCACACATTGTACATTTCGGGCAGCCGCCGCGACCACGCCGGACAGCGCGCTTATCATCAAATGGAAATTCGCTTTGGCAAGTTCGCCGCCATTGTCCCTCTGCCCGGTTTAGTGGATGTGGAAACATCCCGCGCCGAATACAGAGACGGATTTTTAACCGTCACGCTTCCCAAAACGCGCTCCTCCTATAAAGGGTAAATTACACCATGCCTGCTGAACGGTGGCACACCGGCGATTACGATTTCTTTCAAACTATTGGCGAAACCGACGACGAGATTATCAAAAAACTCATCCTGTCGGGCATTTCGCATTCCCCTAAAAATGGCGGGCGCGACTCGGAAAATTCTGACAACGCGGAAAAATCCGAAGAGTCGCCCTTTCCTGAATTTTTACCCATCCTGCCTTTGCGCGGAGTGGTGGTATACCCCAACACCGCCGTGCCGCTCACGGTGGGGCAGCCGCGCTCCATCCGCCTTGTGGATGACGTGGTCGGCGGAGATAAACTGGTAGGACTCGTCGCCGCGTTAGACCCCGAAAACGAAACTCCCGCCCCCGCCGATTTATATCAAGTGGGCGTGATGGCAACCGTTCACCGCCTGCTGCGCGCGCCCGATGGAACGGTGCGGCTGCTTGTGCAGGGCATGAAGCGCTTTCGCTTGGGCGAGTTTATCGCTGAAGAGCCGTACCTCAAAGCGCGGGTGTACGCCTTGCCCGAAACCGAAGACGATAATTTGGAAACGAGCGCGCTGGCGCGCAACGCCCGCGACCAATTTCAACAGATTACGCAGATGATTCCCTCCTTTCCGGAGGAACTCGCCGCCTCAATCGCTTCGCTGGAAGACCCTCTGCAAACTGCTTACACCATTGCCAATTTTCAACGCATGGATTTAAAAGACGCGCAAGCCATGTTGGAAATTGACTCGGTATACGAGAAACTAAAAAAATTAATTGGCTTGTTGGTGCGCGAAGCGGAAGTGCTGCAAATTGGACAAAAAATTCAAAACGAAGCGCGCGGAGAAATTGAAAAAGTGCAGCGCGAGTTTTATCTGCGCGAGCAAATGAAAGCCATTCAACGCGAACTGGGCGAAAAAGACGAGCAAGCCGTTGAAGTGGAAGAATTTCGCAAAAAAATTGAAGCGGCGCAAATGCCCGAAGAGGCGGACAAGCAAGCCAAACGCGAGTTGGAGCGGCTTTCGCGCCTGCCTTCCGCCGCCGCCGAGTATGGCGTCATTCGCGCCTATTTGGATTGGCTGGTTTCTCTGCCGTGGTCAAAATCCACCGCAGATAATTTGGAAATTAGCCACGCGCGCGAAGTCTTAAACAAAGACCATTACGGCTTGGAAGACGTTAAAGACCGTATTCTGGAATTTTTAGCCGTTCGCAAATTGCGCCTAGACCGCAAAGACGAAGAGAAAAAAGCCTCCGAGGATATGATTCGCCGCGAGCGCGAAGGCGTGATTTTATGTTTTGTGGGACCTCCCGGCGTGGGAAAAACTTCGTTGGGGCAATCTATTGCCCGAGCGATGGAGCGGAAATTCATCCGCGCTTCGTTGGGCGGCGTGCGCGATGAAGCCGAAATTCGCGGACATCGCCGCACCTACATCGGAGCAATGCCCGGGCGCGTGCTGCAATCTTTGCGGCGCGTTGAGTCTAAAAATCCGGTTTTTATGCTGGACGAAGTGGACAAACTCACCTATGATTTTCATGGCGACCCCGCGTCTGCGTTGTTAGAAGTGTTAGACCCGGAGCAAAACGGCGAATTCCGCGATAACTATCTTGAAGTGGCGTATGACCTTTCGCAGGTTTTTTTCATCACTACCGCCAATACCTTAGAGACAATTCCGGGACCGCTGCGAGACCGTATGGAAATCATCTTCCTTTCCGGTTATACGGAAAATGAAAAGATGGCGATAGCGCGCGGGTATTTAATTCCACGTCAAATTAGAGAAAATAGTTTGCGCGAAGATGAAGTGACTTTTAGCGCCGAAGCGTTGCAAATGTTAATTCGTCAATACACGCGCGAATCTGGCGTGCGTAATTTGGAGCGCAAAATTGGCGCGGTCTGCCGCAAGGTTGGCACAAAAATTGCCGAACATGGCAGCGCTCATTTTGAAATTACCCCCAAAGAAATTGAAGAGTTTCTCGACCACCCCATCTTTTTGGGCGCGGAAGAACTAAATAAACGCACTTCCATTCCCGGCGTTGTGCCGGGCTTGGCGTGGACTTCTTTTGGCGGCGATGTCCTCTTTGTAGAATCCACCGCCATGCCCGGTGGGCGCGGTTTTCAAGTGACCGGCTCGGTGGGCAATGTCATGCAAGAATCGGCGCGGGCGGCTTTGTCCTACGTCCGCTCGCACGCGCAAGAACTTGGAATCTCCGGCGAATTTTTTAATAAGTTTGATATTCACATGCACATCCCCGCCGGTTCGCAGCCTAAGGATGGACCTTCGGCGGGCGTGACGATGGCGACCTCGCTGGTCTCGCTCATCTCCGGGCGACAGGTCAAACCGCAAATTGGCATGACGGGCGAGATTACCCTGCGTGGGCAAATTCTTGCCATTGGCGGGTTAAAAGAAAAAACCCTTGCCGCGCACCGCAACGGGCTGACCACCGTCATTGTTCCAAAGCGCAACGAAAGAGATTTGGACGACATCCCCGAAGAAATTCGCAAAGACATGAAATTTATCTTTGCCGAATCGGTGGATGATGTAATTCGCGCCGCGCTCGAAGCGCCGAAAAAAGAAACGCTAAAAAAGAAGCCAATTAAGAAAAAATTGACCGCAAAAAATAAAACCTTGAAAGTAACGAAAAATGCCAAAAATAAAAGTCATGCTCGCGGAAGATGACGCTACTATGGTCTCTCTGCTAAAAACGCTTTTGAAGTTAGAGGGCTTTGACGTAATTGCCGTATCCGCTGACGCGGATGTTCCTGCCGCCGTGCGAAAAGAAGCCCCCGATGTTTTGTTAATGGATTTACATCTCTCGCGCCAAAATGGGTTGCATATTTTGGACGCTTTGCGCGGCGCGGCGGATACCGCTCAACTGCGGGTGGTGATGTCCTCCGGCGCAAGCGCCAAAGATGAATGCTTGGCGCACGGCGCAAACGCTTTTTTGATGAAACCCTACATGCCGGACGATTTAATAAAATTGATTAAGAAAACGGCTCAATCGTAATATGTTGCGCGTTGGAATCCTTACCCTTTCAGACCGTTCCGCGCGCGGGCAGCGCCCGGACGCTTCTGGACCCGCGTTGGCGAATTTGATTCGCGCTCAGGGTTGGCAAGTCGCCGCCGAGCAGATTCTGCCCGATGACGAGAATTCCATCCGCGCAGGGTTAATCGAATGGGCGGACAGCGGCGCGTTGGACTTAATTCTCACAACGGGCGGAACGGGTTTTGCCCCGCGAGACGTTACTCCCGAAGCCACACGCGCCGTCATTCAGCGCGAAGCCCCCGGCTTGGCGGAAGCCATGCGCGCCGAGAGTTTGCAAAAGACAAAACACGCCATGCTCTCGCGGGCGTTGGCGGGAATACGCGGAAGGACGTTAATTATCAATTTGCCCGGCAGTCCCAAAGGCGCGTTGGAAAACTTGCAGACGATTTTGCCCGTTTTGCCCCATGCCATTCAACTTTTGACAGACGACCCTGAGTCGGAAAAATCACATTAGGGGTTGAGGGTGACTTCAATCGAATAGTAGTAGATATATTTTTTTAGCGCCTCGTCCGCCGCAAGGATGGCGGGGTTGTCTTGATGAATGGCAATGCGCGCCGAAGTAGGCGCGCTCACTTTGTAGGGCAGGGTGGTTTCAAAGAGTTGCGGCTCAATTCCGTTAAACGCTAATACGCGAGTAGTAATGATTTTTCCGTCCGCCAGTATTAAGTCTAAAAATACGGGCTGCTCGTTGAAGGGCCAATATTTTCCCTTAATATTGATTTCCCCGCCGAACACATCGGCTTTATTTTTTAATCCCTCAAATAAAGCGCGTTCGTAAATGAGATTGCCCGGCAAGGTGAGCGTGGTTGTTCCCAGAGAATAGAGCAAGACTGGCATGGTGTTTAGGGATTGTAAATTTTTGTTTTCGTCTTTTGTGCTTAAGCGAAAATATCCTTTTTCTGAAACGGCGCGGGTTTCAAAGGTCACTTCCAGCGTTCGATACGCGCCCGCGTTTTGATGGTCCACGCGGATTAAATCTGTGTAGAGGGCGCGCCCATCTTCGCCGAGTAAATCTACGCGGACTAAATCGCTTTTTCCGGCGGTGAGCAACAACTTCAAATCTACGGGCGAGATGAGGCTGGACATGGGACCCGGAGAAACAAAGCGCAGCTCGGCGTATTTGGTAAAGCCCGGCTCTGGCGTGGGCGTTTCTGTGGGAATGGATGAAGTAGGCGCGGGCGTAAATGTGAAGGTGGCGGTGGGCGTGATGGTGGGGTCGGGCGTGAGCGCGCGCTGCGTAGCAAACGCCGCTTCGCCGGTCAGCGCCACGACGGTGGAAAGATAATTTGGCGGCTGCGGCGTGGGCGTGGTTAATTCCTGCACGCAGGCAGAGAGCGCAAAAGATAGAGCGATAAAGAAGGAAAGTTTATTTTTCATCATTTCAAAAATAGACTCCAAAGCCTAAGCGCTTTGGAGTCTAAACCTTTCAATTTGTAACCTAAAACCTGCAACTTCACACCTGCAACTTTGTACTCGCGCCCTACAACCCGTACACCTCGCTGTATTTGCTCGTCAGGTAGCGCACATACGCATCCGGGCTAATTTTAGAGCCAGTGACTCGCGTCATCAAATCTTGCGGGTCGTATTTATGCCCGAAGACGTGAATCTTCTCGCGCAGCCAGCCGCGCAGCCCGTCAAATTTGCCTTTGCGAATTTGCTCGTTCAGGTCGGGCATATCCGCGTTGATTTTTTCCCATAATTGCGCGGAGACCATGTTGCCCAGCGCGTAGGTGGAGAAGTATCCCAGTAGCCCGCTAGACCAGTGAATATCTTGTAGTACGCCTTGCGCGTCATTGGGGGGCGTAATGCCGAGATAGTCGCGCATTTTTTCGTTCCAAATTTCCGGCAGGTCTTTAATTGCCATCTTGCCTTCCACCATGCCAATTTCCATTTCAAGGCGCAGCATAATGTGCAGGTTGTAAGTGGCTTCGTCCGCATTTACGCGGATGAGGGACGGCTCCACTTTATTAATGCCTTTATAAAACGCCTTAACGCTGACTCCGTCTAATTGAGACGGGAAGGCTTTCTTCAACTGCGGGAAGAAATATTCCCAAAAAGCAAAGGAACGCCCGACCAAGTTTTCCCACATGCGCGACTGCGATTCGTGAATCGCCAGCGATGTGCCGCCCGCCAGCGGCGTGCGCTCGTAGGCGGGGTTGCTGCCCTGTTCGTACATGGCATGACCCGATTCGTGCATGGCGCTGAATAAGGTCGCCAGCGGATTGTCTTTTTCAAAGCGGTTGGTGATGCGCGTGTCGTTTACGCTGAACGTGGTCTGAAAGGGGTGCGGCGCTTTGTCTTGCCGTCCGCGATTAAAGTCATATCCAAATTGGCGGATGATAGTCTCGCTAAACGCCCATACTTTTTGCTCGTTATATTTCTTGCGGAGAAAATCGTCTTTAACTTGCTTGGTCGCCGCGATGGATTTAATCAACGCCACCTGCTTGGGGCGCAAGCCTTCAAAAATTGTTTTCACATCGGCGGTCTTCATGCCCGGTTCGTAATCGTCTAACAGCGTATCGTAAGGGTGGTCGGCGGGCGGGAAGAACGAAACGTATTCATGCACCATCTCCACCATTTTTTCGAGATGCGGGCGAAAGATGGAAAAGTCTGATTTGCTTTTTGCTTCCACCCACGCTTCAAATGCCTTGCTGGTGACAATGGCTTGCTCCGCTACAAAAGAGGATGGGACGCGGGTGGCTTTATCATATTGACGCGCCGCCACGCGCGCTAACGCCGCCTCGTCAGAGTCGGCGGGAAAGCCCGCGTTTTTCAACTCATCCAGCAGTTTACCCAACTCATCAGACGTGGATTTTTGATGACCAATTTTCGCCAGCGTAGAAACCTGCTGACCGCGCGCCTCGCCGCCTTCGGGCGGCATATTCACCTGCTGGTCCCATTCCAACACAGACGCGGCGTGGTAAATATCGGACACTTCGCCAAGAATTTCTTTTAGTTGTTCAATTTTTTCAGACATAGATTTCTCCTATGATGAGATGACTAACAAACCAGCCGACTAGCCGACTAGCCGACTAGAAGACTACTTTACTCACACTTTCTCTTCTCGCCTGCGCCGTCCACGCGAATATCTACGGTTGCGCCTTCGCGCATATCCACTTCCGCCACTTCCACTAAATCGGGCATGTCCATATCATAAACTACATAATGGCCCGGATACAGCCAGATGATATTTTCCACCGAGTACGAAGATTCCAAGTAAAAATCTCCCGGCAGAATATACATGCGGTGATGCGTGCAATTTCGCAAGTATGCGGCTTGCGGAAAATCCGTCACGCTGACTTGCGGCGCGGCGTTCAAATCGCCATCCACTTGCGAGTATTGCGTTTGCAGCGAAACCCATCCTTGCGCGTCCGCGCCCGGCAGGTTTATCTGCGCCCACTTAAAGAGCGGGTCATGCCCAAGGACGGCGGCGGATGTATTTTGATACAACACGCCAATGGGATTATATGCCATATCGGGTCCGCGGCGGATGAAAAGATTCCCTTTGACGGCGTGGATGATGACTGCTGGGGCAGGGCTGGATGTGGGAAGGGGCGTAGCGCTTGGGGTGGGAATTGGGGTGCGCGTAGCGACTACGGGCGTAAGAGTCGGCGTTGGCTGGGCGGTCATCCCCGCGGGTGGATTCTGCTCCACGCCCAGCTGACATGCCGACATCCAGAACAGCAGCGGAAGCCAAATCAAAAATAAGCGGCGCGTCATGTTTACTCGTAGCGCAGCGCTTCCACTGGTTCTAAACTAGCGGCGCGGCTGGCGGGGTAAATTCCAAAGAACAAGCCAATCATCGCTGAAAAACTGGTGGAGAGGATGATGGCGTCCGTGCCGACAATGGGCGTAAAGTCGTTGCCGGTGGCGGTTGCCACTTTGCCCACCACGAAGGCGATGAGCCACCCAAATATGATGCCAATGACTCCGCCGATGAGGCTGAGCAGCGAAGACTCGGTGAGGAACTGCAATAGAATATCGCGCTTGCGCGCGCCGAGCGCTTTTCGTAATCCAATTTCTCTTGTGCGTTCCGTCACGGAGACGAGCATGATGTTCATAATGCCGATGCCGCCTACGAGCAGGGATATGCCCGCAATGCCGCCAAGAAAGATGGTGAGTACGCCGGTAATTGTCTCAAACGTTTTGAGAAAATCTTGTTGGGTGAAGACGGTGAAGTCGTCCGCGCCGATGGGCGTGCGGTGGCGCTGGCGCAGAACATCGGAAATTTCTTCAGAGGCTTGGGTCACGGCTTCAGCGGAGATGGCTTGCGCGAAGATGACGTCCACTTGGTCGCGTGAGCCGCGTTTGAGCAGGCGCGCCTGCGCGGTGGTAAAGGGGATGTAGGCGCTGTTGTCTTCGCTGCCAAAAGAGCCGCCGCCTTTGGCGACCAACACGCCAATAACGCGGAAGGGTTGCCCTTCAATGCGAATCATTTCGCCGACAATGCCGTCATGGTGACCGAAGAGCGCGTCTGCGGTTTCCGGTCCAAGCGCCACAACGGACATCCGTCCAAGCATGTGCTGCTCGTTGATAAATTCCCCTTCGCTGACTTCCATGTTGCGAACGGCGGCGTATGTGCCTGTAACGCCGGAGATGGTGGCGCTGGTGTTTTCTCCATTAAAGGAGAAGGTGGCGTTGCCTTGAATGACGGGCGCGACCATCGCCACAGAGGGTACGGCAAAGGGGTCGGCGATGGCGTCCGCGTCCGCCAGAGTGAGCGGGCGGTCATTGTTGCCGCTGCTCCGCATTCCGCCGCCGGGTCCGCGCGCCTCGTCTGGTCCGCCGCGAAAGACAAAGAGGAGGTTTGTTCCAATGCTGCTGATGGAGCCGGTGATGGACGCTTGCGCGCCATTGCCAACCGCCAGCATGGCAATGACCGCCGCCACGCCGATGACAATTCCCAGCACGGTTAAACCGGAGCGCATTTTGTTGCCGTTTAAACTTTCCAGCGCTTCGAGCAGGGCTTGAGTGATGCTCATGCTTGCCCGCCTTCCTGAACATAATCGGGGTCGAGTTCGCCGTCTCGCAGGCGAATGACGCGCTGAGTTTGTTCCGCAATTTTGGGGTCGTGGGTGACGATGATGAGCGTTGCGCCGCGTTCTTTGTTTAAGTTGAGCAGCAGGTTCATAATTTCTTTGCCTACTTTTGAATCTAGGTTGCCGGTGGGTTCATCCGCCATAATGATGGCGGGGTCGTTTACCAGCGCGCGCGCTACCGCCACGCGCTGCTGCTGTCCGCCAGAGAGTTCATAGGGGCGGTGATTCATGCGTTCTTTTAATCCAACCGCTTCCAACGCCAGTTTGGCGCGTTCTCTTCTTCCTTCGGTAATGCCCGCGTAGCGCAGCGGTAGTTCCACGTTGCCAACTGCGGTTAAGCGCGAGAGCAAATTAAAACTTTGAAAAACAAAACCTACTTTGCGGTTGCGGACGCTGGCGAGTTGGTCATCGTTCATCTCGCCGACAGATTCGCCGTCCAAAATATATTCACCGGAGGTGGGTCTGTCCAAACAGCCCAGCGTGTTCATCATGGTAGATTTGCCGGAGCCGGAAGGTCCCATGATAGAGATGATTTCTCCGCGCTGCACGGTGAAAGAAACGCCTCTTAAGGCGCGCACTTCAATCTCGCCCATTTGGTAGGTTTTCACCAAGTTGCGGGCTTCGATAACGTTATCCATTTTATCCTCCGCCAAAGGGTCCGCCGTTCATGCTGGGCGGGTTGAGGATAATGAGGTCGCCTTCTTTTAAGTCTCCGCTTGCCAGCGCGCTCATGACGTCCGAAGTTGCGCCGAGCGTAATTTTCACTTTTTGGGGCGCATTTTCTACAAGGATGTAAACGATGCGCTCGCCATCCACAATTCGCACGGCGCGGTTGGGGACGAGCAACATATCTTTTTGCTCTTCGGTGATGATATTGACGGCGGCGGTCATGCCGGGTTTTACAAATTCGTCCGCGTCTGTTAATTCTACGGTGACAGTGAAGTTCACAATGCCTTGCACGGTATCTCCGGCTTGCCCCACTTGCACAACCTTGCCGTTATATTCCTTGCCGAGAATCGCATCAAAGGTGAGCGTGGCGTTTTGGTCTAACGTCACGCGGTTAATATCCACCTCCGAAACTTGCACGTCCACCAATAAATGCGAGAGGTCGTCAATGCGAAAGGCGGGGTTGCCTGCCGTCACTTGGTCGCCAACAACGGGAGAGGCTTGCGTAATTGTGCCGTCAAAGGGAGCGGCGACTCGCGCCAAGTTCAGCGTGGCTTGCGCGGCGGCGACTCGCGCCTCAGCGGCGACAACATCGGCGGGGTCCACGCCGTCTTTTACGCGCTCATTGGCGCGGCGCGCATCGTTCAATTTTGCTTCCGCCAGCGCAAGTTTTTCGTCCGCGTCTTTAATCGTCTCGGCATCCGCGTAGCCTTTATAGACGCGCGTCTTTAACTGTCCAAAACTCCAATAGGCTTCGGTGATGGTGATTTTGCCATTCAAGCCTTTGCGATAATCAAAGGCTTTTTGATAGTCGCCCTCTGCCGCGTCTAAAGTCCGCAGGGCTTGCGCGCGCGCCGTATCAGAGTTTTTCACGTCTTCGAGCGCTTTTTGCGCGCTCACAAAATCCGCCTCTGCAAGGATAATGCTCTGGTTGAGCGTGCCTTTATCGAGACTGGCGAGGACAGTGTCTTTTTTGACCACGTCTCCAATTTCAACATTAACCGTTTCCACCACGCCGGTAGTTTGCCAAAGCAGAGCGGCGCTTTGTTGAGCGCGCACGCTGCCGGTTGCTCCAACCGTGGCAATTAAATTTCCGCGCGCCAGCGGCGCAGTTTGATATAACGTTTGTTCCTTGCCGCCGGAAGCAAAAGCAAACAAGGCAATGACCAGCGCAATAAAAACGACTCCAATAATGACCCAAGTCTTGCGCGTGATGTTTCCAAAAAATTGTTTCATGTATTTTTCTCCGTAAATTCAGTTAGCTTGTTAAGAGCGCATCTTATGCGCCATGCTTGTAATATATGTCACAAGACTTTATTCTACCTTATCTACCTAAAAAGTTAAATTGAGACGCCGTAAAAAATCTATAAGAAAATTGTGACGATTGTCGTCCGCTTTTGTGACATTTACGTCTGTGTCGCGCTTCATAGATTCGGTATCATCACGCCTGCATTTATTCGTAGAGTAACATTCCAAGTTTTGGAGGCGTCATGCAGAACGTTCCGAGCGAGTTTTTAGCGATTGACCGCAAACAACGCGCAAATAGCCCATTTCTAGACCTTGACCTTCGTCCGCCGGAAGTTCGCGCCTGCGACTTTGACGCGGTTGTAATTGAGTTCAACCCAGAACGCGCCATGGTGCAAGCGGCGCGCTGTATTCATTGCCCAGACCCCGCGCCTTGCATGGTGGCTTGCCCAACTGCCAATGACATTCCCTCTGCCATGTGGTTAATTGAACAGGGGCGTTTTGTAGAGGCTGCGGCAATTTATCACAAGACGAGTTCGCTGCCCGAAGTCTGTGGGCGCGTTTGCCCGCACGAATCTTTATGTCAAGGTTCATGCGTTTTGAACAAACATCATCAACCGGTTTTATGCGGCGAATTAGAAGCCTTTTGTGTAGATTATGAACGCCGCACGGAAGGATACGTCATTCCGCTGGGAACGCCGACGGGCAAGCGGGTGGCTGTCATCGGGGCGGGTCCTGCCGGTTTAGGTTGCGCGGAAGTGCTGGTTCAAAAAGGTCACGATGTGACCATCTTTGAATCTAAGCCTGCGCCCGGCGGTTTGTTGGTTTACGGTATTCCAAACTTCAAACTTTCCAAGCAAGTATGGGGCGAGAAGTGGGAGGAGTTTGAGCGCGCTGGCGTAAAGTTTGTTCCTAACACCTACATTGGAAAAGACAAAACTATTGACGGCTTATTTGCGGAAGGCTTTGACGCCGTCTTTATTGGCGTTGGCTCTGGCATTGACGCAAAAATGGATGACGCGCCCGGCGCAGATTTACCCGGCGTGTATCAAGCCACCGATTTCTTAATTCGCGGCAATGTGGACGCTGACTTGCTGGCAGATAACATGCGTAAGCCTTTAGAAATTGGCAAGCGCGTCGTGGTGATTGGCGGCGGCGATACCGCCTCCGATTGTTTACGCACCGCGTTGCGGCTGGGCGCAGAAGATGTGACCTGTCTTTACCGCCGCACAGAAAACGAAATGCCTGGCGGTAAAAAGGACCGCAAGATGGCGCGTGAAGAAGGCGCAAAGTATCGCTTTTTGACTCAGCCCGTTAAGTTTATCGCCGGGGCGGATGGCAAACTCGCCGCCGTAGAATGTATTGAGATGAAATTGGGCGAGCCGGACGCAAAGGGACGCCGCAAGCCCGTGCCGGTGGAAAATTCCAATTTTAGCATCGCGGCGGATACGGCAGTTTTGGCGTTGGGCTACTGGCCCGACCCGGTGATTGGCGAATCTACTCCCGACCTTGAAACTTACAACTGGGGACTAATCTCCATCAAGGATACAAAAACAGGCGCAACTTCCCGCGAGGGCGTTTTCACCGGCGGCGACTGCGCGACTGGTCCAGATTTGGTAGTGACGGCGATGGTTGGCGGGCGAAAGGCTGCGCTTTCCATTGATGAATATTTACGAAATAAAAAATAATTTGCGAGGGCAGAGCGTTTGTGAGACAAGGCAAGCTCAATGGCTTGCCTTGTCGTTTATGTCGAAAAAAATTTAATTCTCGGTTGCGAATTTTATATGGGCATGATAGAATACCGCCCGCTGAGCGCTTAATGGGGACTCGTCTAATGGCAGGACAGCTGACTCTGGATCAGCTAGTAGTGGTTCGAATCCATTGTCCCCAGCACAAGCGCCTACGTTGGCAATTGCCAATGTAGGCGCTTTTTTGTCAATCGTAGATTGTTATTAGGCAAGCCTGCATAACTGGACATTTTTTGCTTTCAGCGAGTCTCTAAAAGGATGGGCTATGAATATGAAGACCCTCTACCACGGAGCGCGCAGAGTCCACAGAGTTTTAGCGGTTTTCTCCGCGCGCTCAGTTCTCTCTGTGACTACATCTTTTGGCAAGCCCACTTAATGAGATACTCCTCGCCTTCATAAGACTTCAATATTCCGCGCAGATAGTGATAAAATTGGCGCGTTAAGTTTAATCGCCACAACTTCATACCCATGCCGCCCAAGCCACCAGCGCGGGGGACCCAGCAACTTCTGGGGTGAATTCAGGGTTTTCTCTGATAGGACTTCTGCTTTTGGCGTCCGAACCCGTCAGCTAACCTCGTCGGCGTACCAAAAGCCCTTTGATGATTCTCACTGGGCTTTTTTACTTTTTATCAAGGAAATTAACCATGCCTGCTCTTTTTCAAAAAATCTTCAAAACGGGACTCGTCACCGAGCCGCTCGGACCCGATGACGCTGAAATCGTCCAACTCGTCAAACAGGTGGATGAGAAAACCAAACGCCTGCTGGGGCGCGCCCTCGCTATCCGCGAAGTGGACGCGGGTTCCTGCAACGGCTGTGAAGTCGAAATCACCGCCCTGGGCAGCCCCGTCTACGACAGCGAGCGCTTCGGGATTCACTTCGTCGCTTCGCCGCGCCACGCGGATATGCTGCTGGTGACGGGACCCGTCACGCGCAACATGGAGATTCCGCTGCGCAAAACCTACGAAGCCACCCCCGACCCCAAACTGGTGGTGGCGGTCGGCGACTGCGCCCAGACCTGCGGCGTGTTCAAGGGCAGTTACGCCGTTGCGGGGACGGTTGGCGACATCGTCCCCGTGGATGTCTACGTCCCTGGCTGCCCGCCCGAACCCGCCGACATCCTGCGCGGCATCCTGGCGGCGCTGGACAGAATGCCCCTCACCCCCAACCCCTCCCCCAAAAGGGGAGGGGAGCAGTCCCCTCTCCTTCAGGGAGAGGGTTAGGGTGAGGGAAATATGCAAACTCTCTTTCTCCTCATGCTTTCCGCCTACCTGCTCGGGGCGCTGACCGCGCTCTTCGGCGGCAGGGGCAGCCTCGGGCGCGGATTGACCGCCGCGGGCGCGGCTATCGGCGCGGGCGCGGGAATCGCTCTCAGCGCGGGCGTCCTGCTTTCGGGCGCGCCGTTCACGCTTTCCATCCCGCAACTTCTGCCGCTCGCGGGCGGACTCGCTCTCCGTCTCGACCCGCTCGGTGCGTTCTTCCTGGCGCTCATCGGGCTTGGCGCCATCCCCGCCGCCATTTACGGCGCGGGCTATTCCGAAGCCTACGAAGACGGAAGCGCTTCTCTGCCCCTGCTGGGCGTCATGCTGAACCTGTTCCTGCTGACGATGAGTCTGGTCACGCTGGCGGATAACGTCCTGACCTTCCTGCTGATGTGGGAAGGCATGTCGCTGACTTCCTATTTTCTGGTCGTGACCGAATCGAAGCAAGCGGGGACGGTCAACGCGGGCGTGTGGTACGTGGCGATGACTCACATCGGGCTGGCGCTGCTGCTGGGCGCGTTCATTCTGCTGACGAACGGCGCTTCGGGCGCATTCGCCGATTTACGCGCGGGTGCGGCTTCGTTGCCT
>Ga0172371_10000550_pt1 | contig 58303 bp, 53 predicted proteins | sample Lak12m_FD_114543 | JGI IMG/M metagenome (GOLD analysis project Ga0172371, IMG submission 114543) | Freshwater microbial communities from Kabuno Bay, South-Kivu, Congo - kab_022012_12m | ecosystem: Environmental > Aquatic > Freshwater > Lake | place: Democratic Republic of the Congo: South-Kivu... | reverse complement strand
CCTGCGCAGCAGCGCCGTGATCGCCGTGACGAGGCCGGCGACGAAGCCGAACGCCATGGCCGCGAACGCCGGGACCATGACGATGTACTCGGCGACGCCCACCGGCAGACCGTTCTCGATGAGCAGGTAGGGCGAGAAGAAGTAGATGACCAGGATGCCGAGCGCGTACAGCGCCAGGCCGCCAGTGCCGGCGGCCACGGCGACCTTGCGCCAGATGCCCACCGGCACGTAGTCGACGATGCGGCTGGCCCACGGATAGCGCAGCTTCTCCTGCGGCGTGAGAGCACGTGCCATGCGACGCGCCTCCTTCCCGGTCACCGGCCCGACCGCCGCGACCGCCGGCGGCCGCGGCGAGGCCCGCTTTGCCAAACGGACCCAGCACAGGATAATGGCGCACAGTGACCTCAGCAAGCGACCGCACCCGGCCCGTGAGCCCATCTCAGCGATGTCCCAGCCACACGCCAGCGACACCAGATCCGGCCCAGCGGGCGGACGCCGCGCGCCCGGCGTTCCGCAGCTTCCGCTGCCGCAGGGCTCGCCTCGGCGGCTCCGCTGGTTCACGCTCATGATCGCCGCCGTCGCCGCCGTGGTCGTCATGATGGTGGCCGGCTTCAACGCCGTCGTCGATCCCTACGGCACCGTCGGCACCGCGCTCTTCCCCACCGTCACCTGGACCGACCGCGCCCTCAAGGTCTATCTGGTCGGCGACCTGTCCGAGCCGCCGGACGTGGTCGTCCTCGGCTCGTCGCGGGCGATGAAGTTCGAACCCGAGTACATCGAGGAGAAGACCGGCGCCACGGGCTTCAACGCCGCCGTCTCCAGCGGCCGCCCGATCGACGCCTGGACGTTCGTCAACCTGGTCCACGACCGCTGGCCGGACGAACAGCCGGACTACCTCTGGCTGCTCGACGTCGAGGCCTTTCGTCCCTGGCCACCCGATCCCGGTCTGCTCAGCACGCCCAGACTGGCCCGGTACCTCCCGCCGGACATGCGGGACAGCCTCGGCCTCGACGATCTCAAGCTGCTCGTCTCGTGGGAGACCACGTCGATGTCGCTGCGCGCCATCGGGAAGGAGCTGCGCGACGACGACCCCGGCGCCAGCACCGAAGACGAAGACTTCGCCGCCGACGGCTTCCGGGTGCGCAACTACCAGGACGACAGGCTGGCCGCGGGACGTCCGCTGGCGGCCGGCATCCGCTACACCACGCGCCAGGCGACGAGGACCTACCAGGAGGGATACACGGCGCTCGACCCCGTCGCCAAGCGGTTCTTCGAGAAGACCGTGACGCTGATGAACGAGCAGGGCGCGACCCCGGTGATCGTCATCAGTCCACAACACCCGGAGGTGACGGCCGCCATCGAGGGCATCGGCTGGGGCGACCGCCATCGGGAGCTGCTCGCCTATCTGCGCGATCAGCAGAAGCGTCACGATCTCATCGTGCTCGACTACACCGACATCGACAGCTTCGGCGGCTCGCCCGACGACTTCTTCGACGGCTACCACCTCACCGTGCCCAACACCCGGCGCCTCGTCGACGCCGTCCTCAAGGCGCACCCCGATGCCCTGCGCTGAGGCCCCGCGGGCCACTCTCAGCGATGGTCCGTGGTGACGTTGGCCCTGCCGCTCCCGCACGCATGCCGGCAGCCGGGCCGCGAACGGCTCCCGGCGGCCGCGTGATGCCGATACATCGCCGCACCGCGTCCGGACGCTGACGGAGCGCCGCCCGTGGTCTTCGGCAGCTACCTCTTCCTCTTCGCCTTCCTGCCGGTGGTGGTCGCCGGCTGGTGGCTGCTGCGACCGGCGAGCGTGCGCGTCGTCTGGCTCACGCTCGCCTCCTACTTCTTCTACGCGTGGTGGGACTGGCGGTACCTGCCGCTGCTGCTGGTCCCCACGGTCACCGACCACCTGATCCAGCGGGCGCTGGCGGCGCGCGCTGCCACGACTGCCACGCCGACGCCGGCCGACGACGCAGCCGACCGGCCGGGCCGCGCGTACGCGGACCGCGGCCCGGCGCACGGTGCTCCGGGCGGCGATCCGGGCGGCAGCGCCGCGCCCGATGCTCCGGCCGGCGGCGGCGCGACCGATGCTCCGGCGACCGGCGACCCGGCGCCGGAGGCCGACCCGGCGGCCGGCATTGACGTCGCCGAGACGACGCTTGCGGAGCCGGCGGTCAAGGCCGCCGCCGGCCGCGGCAGCCGCCGCGCCCTGCTCGTCCTGAGCCTCGTCATCGACCTCGGCCTCCTCGGCTTCTTCAAGTACGCCGGCTTCTTCATGGAGTCGCTCGACGGCATCGCCTCGTGGATCGGGCTCGGCCGGCCGCTGCCGGTCCCCGAGATCCTGCTGCCGCTGGGCATCTCGTTCTACATCTTCACCACCATCTCGGCCACGGTCGACGTGTACCGCGGCAGCACCGCACCGGCGCGCACCCTGCTCGACTACGCGTGCTACATCGCGCTCTTCCCCAAGCTCGTCTCGGGCCCGATCATGCGCCTGAGCCAGTTCACGCCCCAGGTACGCTGCCTGGTGCCGCGCCTGACCTGGCAGCTCACCGCCGCGGGGCTGTTCCTGATCTCCTGCGGCCTGGCCAAGAAGCTGCTGATCGCCGATCAGCTGGCGCCGCACGTCGACGAGCTGTTCGCGCGCAGCGGCGGGCTGGAGCTGTTCTCGGGCTGGGCCGCGGCGCTCGGCTACACCCTGCAGCTGTACTTCGACTTCTCGGGCTACACCGACGTCGCCCTGGGCGTCGGCCTGCTGCTCGGGCTTCGTCTGCCGCAGAACTTCGATTCCCCGTACAAGTCGGTCAGCATCGCCGACTTCTGGCGGCGCTGGAACATCACGCTCGGCTCCTGGCTGCGCGACTACCTGTACATCCCGCTCGGCGGCAACCGCAAGGGGGCGGCGCGGACCTACGTCAACCTGCTCGTGACCATGCTGCTGGGCGGGCTCTGGCACGGCGCCGGCTGGACGTTCGTGGTCTGGGGCGGCATCCACGGCGCCGGCCTGGCCGGCCACCGGGCGCTGGCCGACCACGGCTGGACGCCGCCCTGGGCGTGGTTCAACCGCCTGGTGACGTTCCTGTTCGTCACCGCCGCCTGGGTGGTGTTCCGGGCGCCCGACCTCGATGTGGCCGGCAACGTCTACGCCGCCATGCTGGGACTGCGCGGCGTGGACTCTTTGGCGACCTTCGGCGCCCACGTCGGACTCTGGTCGGCGCTGGCGCTGGGGGCCCTGCTGATCTTCGTCAGCGTGGCCCCCAGCACCGCCCACCTCCAGCCACGTCCTACGTGGCGCTGGGCGCTCCTCACCGGCATCCTGCTGGGGGCGGCCGTGCTGGCGATCGCCGCCCCCAGCCCCTTCCTCTATTTCCAGTTCTGAGCCGCACCGGACAGACCGGCCGGCCGCGTTCCTGCGGCGCCGTGGGGACACGCCGGGCGCCCGGACCGCGACCGCGGCTCTACGGCAGGACGGATGGATCCGGCTCGCGGAGCCCACGAGGGGCTGTGATAGCATCCCGGCCAGTCGAGAGCCGCGCACGAGCCACCGACGGGCGTGCCGGCCGGACCTGAGAGGAGCCTCGGGCATGCCCGTTCATCTGCTCGGCATCAGCTGCAGTCCCCGCACAGACAGCAACAGCACGGCACTTCTTTCAGCCTCGCTGCAGCGTGTCAAGCAGACATACGGCGACGACTTCTCGTCCGAGCTCATCGAGCTGCGCACCGTCCCGATCGAGGCCTGCAAGGACTGCGATGTCTGCGGCAAGCGCAAGGACGACGGCCGCTACCTGGACTGCGTCCAGAAGGGCAAGGACGGCGTCCAGGAGGTCCTCGACAAGATGGTGGCCGCCGACGGCTTCGTCTTCGCCACGCCGGTCTACTTCGGTCTGCCGTCAGACCTCTATTCGCGCTTCATCATGCGCACGCGAGTGCTGCGCCATCAGGACTTCAAGCTGGCCAACCACGTCGCCGGCGTCATGGCCATCGCGGCCCGCCGCTCGGGCGGCGCCGAGACCACCATCATGGCCACCTGGCTGCCGCTGCTGCGCAACGGCTGCCTGATCGTCGGCAACGGCGACGCCACCTGCCAGTACGGCGCCATGGCCTGGGCGAGCGGCCGCGGTCACGTGCTCACCGACGAGTGGGGCATGGAGCAGGGCTACCAGGTGGTCGAGCGCGTCTACACCGTGGCCAGGCTGATCAAGGCCGGCGCCGATACGCTGGGCTTCAGCAGCCCGATGACGTTCGACTACGTGGCCGGCACCCGACCCTGAGCACGATCGTCCGCTCCACGGCCGCCGGCCGCCGGCGCAGAGCTTCAAGGAGGACAGCATGCCCGCAGACGAGCGCCTCATCGAGTTCATCCACGAGGAGCTGCTCGACGGCGAGACCATCGACGCCGGCACCTCGCTCTTCCGCTCGCAGCTCCTCGACTCGCTGGCGCTGACCAACCTCATCCTCTTCATCGAGGAGTCGTTCGGGATCCGCGTCGGTGCCATGGACATCTCCTACGACAACCTCGACAGCGTCGATCAGATGATCGCCTTCATCGACAGGAAGAGGGATGGCGGCGCCTGACGACACGCCGCCGCCACAGATGCCCGCACCCGAGGCGCCGACCTCCGAGGCGCCCGACGAGACGACCCCCGTCGACGACGACCCGGCCGCACGCTCCGGCACTGGAAGCTCACCGCGTCGGCTGAGCGGCTGGTACATCGTCGGGGTGGCCGTCCAGTGCCTCCTCTGGGTCCTCGTCTTCCTCGGCCTGGCGCTGGCGGTCCTCGGTGAGAACGTCCTGAGCGAGTTCCGCTATGTCGGCTTCTGACGCCGCACGTCGCACCGACGCCGCAGCCCGCGCCGACGGCCGCCCGCCGTCGTCGCAGCGCGACCGTGGCCTCGACTCCCCTCTCTTGCCGGCGATCCTCGCGGCAGCCCGCGAACGACCGGCCGACCCGCTCCTGCTGACACCGCAGCGCAGCCATGACTACGGCGAGCTGTGCGGCTGCGCCGCCACCATCGTCGCCGCGCTGCGCAAGGCCGGGGTCCGACGAGGCCGGCGCGTGGCGATCTACGCCGACGCCTACGACGGCTTCTTCGCCGCCATGCTCGGCGTCTGGCTCGCGGGCGGCGTCGTGGTGCCCATCAACACCAGCCTGCCGGGCGCCGAGGCCCGCCGTCTGGTCGAGCGGGCGGCGCCGGGCGCCATGCTGCACGACGCGGCCCTGGCCGGGCCGGCCGCCGACGCCGTCGGCGCATCGTGCGCGCCTGCCGCCGTCCTGCCGCTCGACGACCTGCTCGCGAGCGCGCCGCCGCCGGCCCCGGATCCACTGGAGGTCGACCTGCCCGACGCCGGCGACCCGGCCATGATCCTCTTCACCTCGGGCACCACCGGCGTCCCCAAGGGTGTGTGTCAGACCATGGCCGCCGTCGGCGGCAACGCCACGCGAGTGGCGGCCGAGCTGGCCCTGACGCCGACCGACCGGATCTTCATCAACACGCCGCCATACTTCACCAGCGGCATCTGTCACTTCCTCACCCTGGCCGCCGCCGGCGGCAGTACCTACGCCGAGTCGGGCTTCTTCTTCGGTGAGGGACTGCTCGACCGTCTGCAGGAGCGGGGCTGCACCGGGTTCGGCGGCGCCCCGGCCCACCTGGTGCGCGTCGTGGAGCCGCTGAGCACCCCTCGCCGGGTCCCCGGCCTGCGCTTCTGGGTCAGCTCCGGCGATCACCTGCCGGAGCACACGATCCGGCGCACCAGAGAGATGCTGACGGGGGTGGCGCTCTTCAACATGTACGGCCTCACCGAGGTCTCCGGCCGGCTGTGCATCCTGCCGGCCGACGAGATCGACCGGCGACCGGGGTCGGTCGGCCGCCCGATCGCAGACATGCGCGTCACGGCGCGCGACGAGGCCGGCAAGGCCCTGCCGCCGGGCCGGACCGGCGAGCTCTACGTCGACGGCCCGCTGCTCATGAGCGGGTATCTCGACGACCCGCAGGCCAGCGCCGCCGCCCTGACCCCGCACGGCTTCCGCACCGGCGACTTCGGCCACACCGACGCCGACGGCTACGTGTGGGTGGCCGGCCGCCGCGACGACATCTTCAAGCGCGGCGGCGAGAAAGTCTCCACCGTGCAGATCCAGCAGGCGCTGCTGGCCTTGCCCGGCATCCTCGACTGCGCCGTCGTGGCCGCCGCCGACGAGGTGCTGGGCCATGTGCCGGTGGCCTTTGTGGTCATCGGCGACGAGCAGCCGGCTCTGGCCCGGCGTCTCCTCAAGGAACTGCGCACCGTGCTGCCGGCCTCGTCCCTGCCGAGCCGCATCGTGGCCGTCGCCGCGATCCCGCGCACGGGGTCGGGGAAGGCCGTGCGCAAGGAACTGCTGCGACTGCTGGGCGAGGGCGCCGGCGCCGGGCGCGGCGGCCGCGACCGCGGCGAGAGTGCCGGCACCGACCGCGACCGCGGCGCGGGCGGCGACAAGGATCCCGCATGACGACGCCCGCCGGCCAACGCGAAGACTCCGGCCGCAGCAACGACCGCGACGAGGGCACCGGGCGCGGCAGCCGCGGCGCCCGGCACGAGTTCCTGCGCGGCCTGCACTTCAAGCACCCGCTGATCCTGCTCCTGGCGGCGCTGCTCACCGTACCCTGCCTGCTCGGCCTGCAGTGGCTGTTCACCAGCGGCACCTACGCCCACGTGCCCGAGGAGCACATCCTGCGCCGCCCCGGTGACGACTACATGCACATCTCGTGGTGGGTCGCGCGCCTGAAGATCGAGCGACCCAGCACACCGCTGGTCTGCGTCTTCGGCGGCTCCTCGGCACGCGAGTCGATCGTCTCGGGGCCCTCTCTGGCGGCGCGTGTGACCGCCGACGGCGGACCGGCGCTGCTCGGCCTCGACTTCGGCTCCTTCAATCAGAACATGGCCGCGACCCTGGCCGTCATCGACAACCTCCCGGCCAGCGGCGGCTGCATGGTCATCGGCGTCAACCCCAGCCGCTTCTCGATCTCACCGAAGGTCAACGGGCGACAGAGCGAGGGCCGCAAGATCATCGTCCAGAGCGACGCTCTCGAGCGGGCCATCGACGACCTCGGCGGGCCGCAGCGCACCACCTTCGGCATCCTGCCGGGCATCGCCAGCTACATCGCCACCTACATCCAGCAGCAGCGCGCCAGCCTGCTGCGCCTGCGCCTGCCGAGCACGCCGTACCGTCTGCACCGCTACACCGTCGCCGGGCGCCAGTCGGTGGCCCGTAAGCAGGCGACCGTGGAGCGCTGGCTGGCGGTGCGTGCGCCCGACTTCCGCCGTCACTTCGAGTACAACCTCGACCTGCTCGACGCGGCGGTGGCGCTGGCCGTACGACGCGGGTCCACGGTCATCCTGCTCGAGCAGCCGTGGAACCGCGACATCATCGGCGACCGCTACGCCTGGGCGCAGGACATGTACCGCGCCGGCTGCCGGGAGATCGCGGCAGCCTACCCCGGCGTCCGCTACGTCGACCTCAACCCACGCCTCGACCTCAGCGACGACGACTTCTACGACCTCTTCCACCTCGTCGGCGATGCACCAGGACGCTGGGAAGAGGCGCTGGCCGCCGAGGTAGCGGCGGTCCTCACGACGGCGTCCGCCACCACCCCGCCGGCCGCCCCGGCTCTCGCACGCACGGAGACGACCGACTGAGCATCTACTTCTCCCTCTACCTCATCCCGGCCGTTGTCGTGGCGCTGCCCCTCTACTGGCTCGCCCTGCGCTCGGAGCGCCACCGCCTCGGCTTCCTGCTGCTCGGATCCGTCGTCGCCCTCGGCGTGCTGCATCCGGTCTTCGTCGTCATCGCCGTCGCCGTCACGGTCGGCGCCCACTCGCTCGTCTCGGCGCTGGCCGAGAAGCGGCTCAGCGTCCGCTGGGGCCTGTTCCTGAGCATCTCGCTCGGCGTGCTCATCATCGCCATCGGCAAGTACGGTACGACGCTCATCGACGCGCTGTGGTCGCCCGACGACTGGGTGCTGAGCCGTCTGGTCATGCCGCTCGGCATCAGCTACTTCGTCTTCCGCCTGCTCCAGTACGTGTTCGACTGCATCCGCGGGACGGTCACCGAGCTCTCCGCCTTCCGTCTGGCCACCTTCATCTTCTTCGTGCCGACCTTCCCGGCGGGACCGCTCGAGACCTATCAGGGCTTCTACGAGAAGCGCTCCGCCGCCTTCGACAAGCCGCTCTTCTACGCCGGCTGCTACCGCATCGCGCTCGGCTACTTCAAGAAGGTCGTGATCGTCGACTACCTCATGGCGCTGCTCTTCTCCGATCTGCTGCCGCGCGTCGGCGACGCGACCCTCGCCGACATGCGCTCGGCGCCGGCGCTGGGAGCGGCGTTCGTGGTCTACGCCTTCCTGCGGGCTTACGCCGACCTCTCCGCCTACACCGACCTGGCGATCGGCTTCTCTGCCCTCTTCGGCTTCCGCATCATGGAGAACTTCCACCGGCCACTGTGGCAGCCCAACCTGGCCGATTTCTGGCGCAGCTGGCACATCTCGCTCTCGAGCTGGGTGCGCAACAACGTCTACTTCCCGCTCTTCGGCGTCACCCGCAAGACGTGGCTCGGCCTCTACGCCGCCATGCTCACGATGGGCCTCTGGCACTACGTGGACCTCAACTGGACTATGTGGGGCCTCTACCACGGGACGGGACTGGTGCTGGTGGCGCGCTGGATGAAGTGGAAGCGGAAGCTCACGAAGCGCTGGCGCAAGGAGGGCAAGCCGCTCTGGGCGAAGCTGCTGCGGCCGGCCGGCTACATCCTGACGTTCATCTACGTGGCGCTCGGCTACTCGTTCGTGGCCACCGACGGCATCGGGCAGGCCTTCCGGGTGTTCCTCTGGGCGCTCGCCGGCCCGTTCGTCTGGGTGGCCGAACGCATCGTGTGAGCGCGGCTCCGGGGCCGCACTCCTGGGCCGGCGCCTGGTGGGCGACAGCCGTCCGCATCTCCAGTTCCGCGCGGTTGCGGCCGAAAGACACCTCGGCGACACCGACCCCGTAGACTGGGGCCGCCGGCGACCGGCGCGAAGGAGGTGGACACGTGACGGAGAGCGCGGCCGACGCCCGCTTCGAGTTCCTGAAGGCCCTGGCCGGGGCCATGGCTCCGCTCGGCCAGACCTCCGGCGAGCTGCAGGATCAGCTCTACGCGTGCGCCGCCGGTCTCGGCATAGAGGCTCAGTTCTCGGTGCTGCCGACATTCGTGCAGATCACGATGGACGGCGGCGACGGCAACACGAAGGCGGCCCTGATCCCGGTGAGCGGCGACCGCATCGACCTGGCGGCCCTGGCGTCGTTGCAGGAGATCACCGTCGACGTCGGCAAGGGTCGCATCTCCCCCGAGGAGGGCACCAGGCTCATCCAGTTGATGGTCCGCCATCCGGCGCGCACGCCGGTGGTGCTCAGCCTGCTGGCCGGCGCCCTCACTTCGTTCGCCGTCACAATCATCCTGGGCGGCGGCGCCCAGGAGCTGTGGGCGGCCGTGCCCACCGGTCTGGCCGTAGGGCTCTTCTACCGCATCGCCCTGCGCACGCAGCGCTTCCGCGGACTGCTGGAGCTCTCGTCGGCCGCCTTCGCCACCGCCTTCGCTCTCGGCCTCGGCTACCTCCTCAAGGAGTTCGATGCCACCGTGGTGGTCGTGGCCGCCATCGTGCAGTTCCTGCCCGGCCTGCGCATCACCCAGGGAGTCTCCGAGCTGGCGGCCGGCGATCTGGTGGCCGGCACGGCGCGACTGGCGGGGGCGCTGATGACGCTGCTGAACCTCGGCATCGGTGTGGGCCTCATCTGGACCATCTTCTCGCAGTCCGGCATCATGCCGGACCTCTCCCAGGCGCACGGCTCGGCCACCTACATGCTGGGCGCCGCCGCGGTGACCGCCGGGATCGCGTTCTCGGTCACCGAGCACGCCAGCCGGCGCGACGTCGGGTGGGTGTTCCTCGGCGTGGTGGTGGCCATCGCCGGCAGCCGCCTGGGGAGCTGGGCCCTGGGCGCCACCCTCGGCGTGGGCATCGCCAGCCTGCTGGTGGGCCTGGCCGGGAACGCCTACTCGCGCTTCTTCCACCGCGCCAAGGTGACCATGACCGTGCCCGGCCTGACCATCCTGGTGCCGGGCGCCCTGGGCTTTGAAGGGATCTTCGCGCTGGTGAAGACCGGTGGCTCCGGCGGCGGCCAGCTGCTGATGACGACCGTCCTGCTGGCCGCCGCCCTGGTCGTGGGCCTCACCATCAGCGAGTCGCTGATCCCGTCGCGGTCGCTGCCGGAGCGGCTGTCGGCCGACGCCCGCGACACGAGCTCGGACTGACAAGTCGCGGCGGCGCCGCGCCCGACTCGCGCCGGCACCCGCGCCGGCGGCCCGCCGCTAGAGCGTGTACTCGCGGATGAGCCCGGCGGCCTGCGGGAAGTCGGCCAGCAGGCGGTCGCGGTGGCCCATCTCGAAGTCCTCGAAGTCGAAGCCGGGCGACACGATGCAGCTCACAAGGCTCCAGCCGCCTCCCGGGATCACGCCGGCGGCCTGCCAGGTCCCCGCCGCTATCGCCAGCTGGGACTCCGCCCCCTTCTCCGGCGAGCCGAGCAGGACGCGTCGGCCGGTGGGCCGGTCGGCGTCGAGAAGCGCCAGCTCCAGCAGCCCGCCGGCCTGGTGGACCCACAGCTCGTCGGAGGTCAGCCGGTGCAGCCCGCTCGGCGAGCCCTCGACCAGGAGGAACAGGATGGCAGTCATGAGGCTGCGCTCACCCGACGGGGTGTACAGCGTCGCCGGCGCGCGGTACGTCTCCCGGAAGTAGCCGCCCTCCGGATGGGGCTCCAGCCCCAGCCTCGCCACGATGTCGCGCACTTCCATGGCCCGACCCTACCGGCCCGGTGGGCCGCCGTGCAACGTCCGCGGGCGGCGGCGACGGCACAGGGCCTCCGGAAGGCCGCGACGATGCGCCGTCCGCGGACGCTACCGTCGCTGCGGAATCCGCGGGCGCTACCGGCGATGCACGCCGCGGGCGGTGCCGGCGGCGAGAGAATGGGAAGGGCCCGGCGATCAGCTGAGCCGCCGGGCCCTTCCTGTAGCAAGCCTGTAAGCCGGATCCTGTCGAGGGTGGCCATCCATCTGGGACGCGCGTCGCCGCGCGCCTCGTGCGACCGGACCCGGGAGCTTCGGGCGAGCAACCCTCAGACGCTCCCCTATTTGGTCTTGCACCGGGCGGGGCTTGCCGAGCCGGCCTGTCACCAGGACCGCTGGTGGGCTCTTACCCCACCGTTTCACCCTTGCCCGCACCGCCTGGAAAGGCGGCCGCTGGCGGTCTGCTCTCTGTTGCGCTTTCCCTCGGGTTTCCCCGGCTGGATGCTATCCAGCGCCCTGCTCTGCGGTGTCCGGACTTTCCTCGACCCGCCGCCCACCCGTCTCACGAAGGGACGGGCGCGCTGCGCGGGCCGCGGCCACCCGGCTTGCTTCCCCAGTGTACCACCGCCTGAGCAGGACAAACGTGGGGCGCGGCCGTCTGCAGACAGCCGCCGGGCGCACTGCCGACCACCGGACGAGGAGCGATCCGCAGATCCGCTGCTCTCACAGACGGCTCTCAGGTGAAGCACAGACCGATCGAAGGCGGTCCGGCGAGACTGTACATGGATCACATCGTGTGAGCGACGGGGAGGCGACCATGGCCATCATCCGCACAGAGGGATTGACACGACGCTTCGGCGAGATCGTCGCCGTCCGCGACCTCGACCTGGAGCTTGCGGGCGGCGGCGTGGTGGGCCTTGTAGGCCCCAACGGCTCCGGCAAGTCGACCCTGATCCGCCTTCTCCTGGGTCTCATCCGGCCGTCCGGCGGCAGGGCCGAGGTCTTCGGCGTACCGATCTCGCGCCCCGGCGGCTACGCCGACCGTATCGGCGCGCTCATCGAAAGCCCTGCCTTCATCCCCACCCTGTCGGCCGGCGCCAATCTGCGTTCGCTGGCCCGGCTGCGCGGCATCGACAATGGGCACGTCGACGGGGCGCTGGCCACCGTCGGCCTGCTCGACCGCTCCCGAGAGCCGGTACGACGCTTCTCACTCGGGATGAAGCAGCGGCTCGGCATAGCCGCCGCCCTGCTCCCCGACCCCGACCTCCTGGTGCTGGACGAGCCCACGAACGGCCTGGACCCAGCCGGTATCGTCGAGATCCGTACGTTGCTGCGCCAGTTGGGCGATCAGGGACGCGCGGTCATCGTCTCCTCGCACCTTCTCAGCGAGATCGAGGCCGCCTGCGACACGCTCACGGTGATCCGCCACGGTGAGCTGCTCTTCTCGGGTCCTCTCGACGGCCTGGTCTCTCACGCCGGCGAGTCCATCGCGGCCACGCCCGAACACCGCGAGGACGCGGAACGCCTCACGAGCGTGCTGGCCGCCAAGGGCTGGCCGGCCGTGCTCGACGGCGACGGCGTACGGGTCGAGGCCCCGGTGTCAGAAGCCGCCGCGGTGAACCGGGCGGCTGCCGAAGCAGGCATCTTCCTGAGCTCGTTGCAGCCGCACGGAGCCAGCCTGGAGGAGGCCTTCCTGCGGCTCACCGGCAGCGGCTCCGGCGACGCCGAGCGGCCGGCGAGCGATGTCGCGGGCGAGCGGCCGGCCGGCCGACTGATGCTCCGCCGGCGGCACGCCGCTCGCCGCACGCCCGTCGGCGAGCAGACGACGACGGAGGTGACGTCATGATCCGCGCCATCCGCAGCGAGCTGGTCCGCCTCAGGAACCCCTACACCCTGCTCGGCGGCGTCGGCCTCATGGCGCTGCTGGGCGTGGTGGCGACCGTCATCATCTTCATCGCGGCCGGCGACGGCCCGAAGATGGGCCCGGCACAGCAGGGCGTCACGGTCGCCGCCCTCGAGGCTCCGGACGGTATGTTCGCCGGCCTTCAGAACACCGCCGACATGCTCGGTATCGTGGCGCTGGCCATCTGGGCGGTCGCCGTGACCTCCGACTACTCCAGCGGGCTGATCAGGCTCCTCGTGCAGGCCGAGCCCAACCGGCTGCGCCTGCTCGGGGGCAAGATCGTCGCGCTCACGGCGCTCACGTGCCTGGCAACCCTGGTGACCACCGCCGTGGTCCTTGCCGTCTCGCCGGCGATCGCCGGCATGGCCGACGTCTCCACGGCCGCCTGGGGTGACGACCTGGCCACCGCGCTCGCCTCCGGCTACCTGGACCTCACGCTCTCGGCGCTTCTCTGGGGCGTGGTAGGGCTCTTCCTCGGCGTGATCACCCGCAGCACGGGGATCGCCGTAGCTGCCGGCATCGGCTACCTGCTCGTGTTCGAGAACCTGCTCGGACTCGTGCTGGACACGGCGACCAAGTGGCTGCCCGGTTCCTCGTTCGCCGCAGTGGCCTCCGGCGGGAGCGCCGACATGGCCTATGCGACGGCGCTGCTCCTGGCCGGCGCCTACGCTGCGGCGGCCGTGATCGCTTCGGCGACGGTCTTCCGCCGGCGGGACATCACGGCGTAGCGCACGGACGGCGGCGCACGCCGCCGCCGGGCGCCCGGATCCGGCGCCCGCTCAGACCCGGCGGGCGGCGGCTCGGGCCTGCTCGCCCAGCTTGCCGGCGGCCGCCTCGTCGAGCAGCCAGAGCACGTCGCCGAGCTGCGGCGCCACCGCCTGGGCCGGGATGACGTCGGGCAGCCGCAGTCCCTCCAGGACCTCGGCCACCATGCCCGCCTTGGCCTCGCCGCTGACCACGAAGATGGCCCGACGGGCGTTGTTGATCACCGGGAAGGTCAGCGTGAGCCGCGCCGAGCCGTCCGGCGCCGTGGTGGGCACGCAGAGGCGCTCGGCCTCGTTCAGCGCGTCGGCATGCGGGAACAGCGAGGCTGTGTGGCCGTCGGCCCCCAGACCGAGCAGCACGATGTCGAGCACCGGCAGCGCGCCGAGCCCTTCGCCGGCCGGACGGGCGTGGGCGCCCGGCACCGTCATGGCCGGCCGCGGAGCACCGGGCGAGGCCACGGCCGAGCGCCGCGGCGACCCGCCGCCGGCCTGTGGAGCGGCGCCTCCGGCTGCGGCGGCGCCCGCGGGCCGCCCGCCGGCGCCCAGCGGCGGCGCCGTCAGCTCTGCCTCGTAGGCTGCCGCCGCGGCGGCCGGCTCGTCTTCGCCGTGCATGCGATGCACGTTCTCCGGCGGCACGTCGACGTGCCGCAGCAGCGCCGCGGCCGCCATGCCGTAGTTGCTGTCGGGGTGGTCCGGCGGCACGCAGCGTTCGTCGCCCCAGTAGAGGTGCACCCGCCGCCACGGCATGCGCGCTCCCGCGCCACGTCCGGCCAGCGATCCATGGAGGCCGCGCGGCGTCTCGCCGCCGCTCAGGGCCAGGGCGAACACGCCCCGGGCCACGGCCGCCGCCTGGGCCGCCGCCGAGACCAGTTCGGCGCCGCGCCGGGCCACCGCCTGAGCGTCGGCACAGATCTCTATCGCCATGGCCGCCTCACTCCCCGTCCGGGTACACCGGCTCGCCGTCCCGCCGCCAGCCGAGCACGAAGGTGATGCCGCCGGCCGACGGCGGCGCCGCCAGCTCGTCGATCACATCCCAGCCGGCCTCCCGGAAACGCTCCATGAGCTCCGGCGACTCGGTCTCGAACACCGCCCTGGCTTCCTCGCGTGACACGTCCATCGCCTCCCAGCTCTCAGGGACGTCGCCAGCGCCGACCGTCCGACGCCAGCAGCTCCACCGCCGCTTCGGGACCCCAGCTACCGGCCACGTAGGTATCGATATCCCGCCCGTCGGCCGCCCAGTTCTCCAGGACCGGCTGCACGAGACGCCACGACTCCTCGACCTGGTCGTCCCGGTTGAAGAGCGTCGCGTCTCCGCGGATCACATCCAGCAGCAACGTCTCGTAGGCGCTGAACGGCAGCTCGTTGAGCTCCGATCCCCAGCTGAACTCCATCGTGACCGACTGCAGACCCACCTCTTCCCCGGGCACCTTGGACTGGAAACGCAGCGAGATGCCCTCGTCGGGCTGGATGCGCAGCACCAGCAGGTTGGGCTGCACCTCTTCGACCGGCAGATCGACCTTGCGGAACAGCAGGAAGGGCGGACGTTTGAACTCGATGGCGATCTCGGTGACGCGTCGCGGCAGACGCTTGCCGGTGCGCAGGTAGAACGGCACGCCCTCCCAGCGCCAGTTGTCGATGTAGAGCTTGAGGGCGGCGTACGTCTCCACGTTGGAGACAGGCGAGACCCGCTCCTCCTCGCGATAGGCGCGCACCGCCTGTTCGCCGATGACCCCGTCCCCGTACTGACCCCGCACCGTCTGATGCTTCACGGCCCCGCGGTCGAGCGGACGCACGGCGCGCAGCACCTTCACCTTCTCGTCGCGCACGGCCTCCGCGTGGAAGGCCACCGGCGGCTCCATGGCCACCAGCGCCAGAAGCTGCATCAGGTGGTTCTGGATCATGTCGCGCAGGGCGCCGGCCTCTTCGTAGTACGGCCCGCGATGCTCCACGCCGAGCGTCTCGGCGGCGGTGATCTGCACGTGGTCCACGTAGCGGCGGTTCCACAAGGGCTCGAACATCACGTTGCCGAAACGGAACATGAGGATGTTCTGGACGGTCTCTTTGGCCAGGTAGTGGTCGATGCGGTACACCTGCTTCTCGTGGAAGACGGAGCGCACGATACGGTTCAGGCTGCGGGCGCTCTGAAGGTCGCGACCGAACGGCTTCTCGATGACGATCCGCGTCCAGCCCGCTGCCGGCTCGGCGGCGGCGGCGATCGGGTCGTCGACGTCGGACGCCGGCCCGGGGTCGGGCGCCGCAGCGTCGGCCGCCGCAGCGCCGACCGCGGCTGCCGTCACTTCGGTGACGGCGGCGGACTTCGTCAGGGCGCCTTCCCCCCCGGCGACCGCCGGCGCCGCGCCGGACAGCGCCGGCAGCTCGAGGCCTGCCTCCCGGGCGGCGGCCGCGATCATGCCGGGCGTCACCGCCCGGCCGCCGAGACCGGCCTGTCCAAGAAGACAGATGATCACCGGGAACAGGCTCGGCGGCGTGGCCAGGTAGAACACGCGGTTCGGCGCCGTGCCGCCGCCGGCCTCGATCTCGTCGATGACGGCCCGCAGCCGCCGGTAGCCTTCGGGATCGTCGAACTGACCCTGCACGTATCGCGGCTTCGTGAACACCCTTCGGCAAGCCTGCCCGTCGACCGAGGCGCCGCCGTAGAAGTCGTTCACCGAGCCTTCCAGCAGCTCGAGCAGATCGTCGTCGTCGAGCTCGCGACGGCCGTAGCCGACGACGTTGAAACGCTCCCCGAAGGCGCCGTGACAGGCCAGGTCGTAGAGCGCCGGCGCCAGCTTGCGGTACGTCAGATCGCCGGTGACGCCGAAGATGACGAGCGTGCAGGGATCGAGCGGTCCGCCGGCGTGGAGGCCCAGCTGAGGGACGGTCATCGGTCGACCCCCAGGGACGTCCCCGGTGCTCCGCTCACAGCCTGGACCGCCCGGACCACCGTCTCCAGACCGCTCTCCACGTCGGTCCCCAGGTCGACGCGCAGCACCCGTCGGCCGTGACTGCGCAAGCTCTCAAGGTCGCCGTCGGCCTGCGCCTGTTTGAGGACCGAGAACGGGTAGAGCTGGTCGGGGATGCGGGCGTCCTCTGCGGATCGCGAGACGAGTTGCAGGAAGACGCCGCCGTCCGGGCCACCCTTGTGGTACTGGCCGGTGCTGTGCAGGAACCGCGGTCCGTAGCCGGCGGTGGTGGCCACCCGCAGGCCGTCGCGCAGCGCCCGGCGTGCGGCTTCCAGCGCCGCCCACACGCCGGCCGACGGCGCCAACCAGGCCTGCAGGCACACGTAGTCGGCGGGCCGAACGGCGGCCAGCAGCGCGCCGAGAGCGTCCGCCACGCACTCCTGTCCGTCTGCCGCCGACACGTGTGGCCGGACCCCCTCAACCGGCCCGCCGTCGGCTACCGCCACGCGGAGCCGGCCGTCCCTGCCCGCCCCGTCGCCGACGGCTGCCGGCTCGCGCTCGATGCCGGGCAGCTCGCCGGTCTCGTTGTAGAGCTCCAGCAGGCGGCGGGTGTTGTCCTTGCTCTCCTGTACGTTCGGCTGGTCGAACGGGTCGATGCCGAGAATGGCGCCGGCCGCGGCGGTAGCGATCTCCCAGAGCAGGAACTGACCGCCGAGCGCCCAGCGGTCGGGCAGCGAGACGGTAACGACGGCAGATCCGGCCGCCACCAGCGTCTCGACGGCCGCGTCGAGCGACGTGGTCTCGGGCCCCTCGTCGTCGTCGAGGCGCAGGTACACGAACAGCCGGTCGTCGCCGTAGTCCCGAGGCGTGCCGATGGGCTCCAGGTCCACCGGCAGTATCCCCTTGCCCTCCTTGCCGGTGCTCTCCGCCAGCAGCTGCTCGACCCAGGCGCCGAACGGCGCCAGCGGCCCCGGCGCCAGCAGCGTGAGCTTGTCGCGCCCCTCGCGGGCCAGCCCGCCGATGCAGGCGCCCAGGACCACGGCCGGATCGTCCTCGCACGGTACCTCGGGGCCACAGGCCCCCGCCACCGCCAGCGCATCGTCCAGCAGCCGCGACAGATCGAGCCCGATCAGGGCGGCCGGCAGCATGCCGAAGAACGAAAGCGCGGAGTAGCGGCCACCGATGTCCGCCGGGTTGAGGAACACGGCCCGGAAGCCCTGCGAGACGGCCGCCGAGTGCAGCGACGTGTGCTCGTCGGTGATGGCCACGAAGTGCCGGCCGGCGTGATCGCCGCACTGCTGCTCCATGAGGTGGTGGAAGTAGGAGTGGAAGCTGGCCGTCTCGGTGGTGCCGCCGGACTTGCTGGCGACGATGAACAGCGTCTCGTGCAGGTCGAGCTCGCGCTCCACGGCGAGCACGGCGTCGGGGTCGGTGCAGTCGAGCACGCGCAGGTCCGGGTATCCCTCGCGAGCGCCGAAGACCTCGAACAGCGTCTGCGGAGCAAGGCTCGAACCGCCCATGCCGAGCAGGACGATGTGCCGGACGCCGTCGGCGCGCACCTCGTCGGCGAACTCGAGCAGCGGCTCCACCTCGTCGCGCAGCTCGGCGGCCACGTTCAGCCAGCCGAGCGCGTTCTCGATGACCGTGCGATGGGCGGCTTCGTCTTTCCAGAGCGTGGGGTCGCGATCCCAGAGCCGCTGGCAGAAACGCCGCGCCGCCAGGTCGGCGACGTACCACCCCACCGCGGCCCGGTCGTCGTCCGACGCCCGCAGGTTCAGCACGACCGGCGTACCTTGCATCACTCGCCCTCCCTGGTCGTCGCCTCAGGCTCCCACCGGCCGCCCACCGTCCGATCGCAGGTCCGGCTCAGTCGGCCAGCTCCGCCCGCCGCGCGTCCACGATCCCGACCGCCTTCTCGAAGGCGTCGATGAACAGGTCGACGCCGTCGGCCAGCAACTTGGCGTTGGCGGCGTCGATGTCGATGCCGGCCGCGGCCAGGGCCTCCATATGGGCATGGGCCGCGTCGAGCTCGGTGTCGACGGTGCGAGCCACCACGCCGTGGTCCCTGAAAGCCGCGTACGTGGCCTCCGGCAGCGTGTTCACGGTGTCGGGGCCGATGAGCTCCTCCACGTAGAGCACGTCGCGGTAGGCGGGGTTCTTGGTGCTGGTGCTGGCCCAGAGGACGCGCTGCGGCGGAGCGCCGGCGGCCGCCAGCTTCGCCCAGCGCTCACCGCTCAGCAGCTCGCGGAAGTGCTCGTACACGATCCTGGAGTTGGCGACGCCCAGCTTGCCGTGCAGCGCGGCGAGCCGCGCCCGGGCCTCCCCGTCGGCCGTCTCCATCTTCTGGTCGAGCAGCGAGTCGACCAGCGAGTCGCTGCGCGAGACGAAGAAGCTGGCCACCGAGGCGCTCTGGTCGATGGGCTCGCCGGCCGCCAGCCGGTCCTCCAGGGCCCGCACGTACGCGTCGGCCACCGCCAGGTACTGCTCCATCGAGAACAGCAGCGTGATGTTGATGTTGATGCCCTCGCGCAGCGCCTGGTAGATGGCCGGCAGGCCTTCCCGCGTGCCGGGGATCTTCACCAGCACGTTCGGCCGGCCCACGGCGGCGAAGATGCGCCGCGCCTCGCTCAGCGTGGTGTCGGCGTCGTAGGCCAGCTGGGGCGCGACCTCTATGGAGACAAAACCGTCGCGTCCGCCGCTGGCCTCGTAGACCGGTCGGAACGCGTCGCAGGCGGCGCTCACGTCGGCGATCGCCAGCCTGTCGAAGATGGCGTGGCCGTCCAGGCCCCCGGCGCCCAGGGAGGCGATCTCTTCGTCGTAGGCGTTGCCGCTCACGGCCTTCTGGAAGATGGACGGGTTGCTGGTCATGCCGCGCAGGCCGTCCTCCTCGATCATGCGTTTCAGCGTGCCACTGCTGAGCAGGTCCCGACTGATGAAGTCGAGCCAGATGCTCTGGCCCAACTCGAGAAGCTCACGCAGATGGTTCGACATGCGGTACCACTCCTTCGCGTACGTCCTTGACACCGTCGCCGCCCCACGGCGGCCGACCCGTACAGCCTCTCACGGAGCGGACCGGGCAAGCAATGCCAGCGCCCGCTCGTAGACGTGCTCGGTGCTGAATCCGAAGCGCTCGAACAGCCGCCCGGCCGGCGCGGAGGCGCCGAAGCGGTCGATCCCGATGCTCACGCCGTCGAGACCCACCCAGCGCTCCCAGCCGAAGGTGGCGCCGGCCTCCACCGAGAGCCGCGCCCTCACGCTGGGCGGCAGCACCGCGTCGCGGTAGGCGGTGTCCTGGCGGGCGAACACCTCCCAGCAGCCCAGGTCCACCACCCGGGCACGGACGCCGTCGGTCGCCAGACGGTCCCAGGCGCCGAGTGCATACTGCACCTCGCTGCCGGTCGCCAGCAGCACGACCTGCGGCAGTTCGTCCGCGTCGGGCACGGCACCGGGCTCCCTCGGCGTGCCGGCCGGCGCCCCGAAGCGCTCGTCCCACGACCAGTCGGCCAGCACGTAGCCGCCGTACTCGAGGCCGGCCGCCGGGGCGTACCGCGTGCGGTCTATGGTCGGCAGCTTCTGCCGGGTGAGCACCAGACCGATGGGGCCGCCCTCGTGACGCAGGGCCATCCGCCAGGCCACGGCCGCCTCGTTGCCGTCCGCCGGCCGCACGATCGTCCAGTGCGGCGTGGCCCGCATCATCGCCAGGTGCTCGATCGGCTGGTGGGTCAGCCCGTCCTCACCGAGCCCGATGCTGTCGTGGGTGAGCACGTAGACCACCGGCGCCTCCACCAGCGCCCCCAGACGCAGTGCCGGCCGCATGTAGTCGGCGAAGACGAAGAAGGTGCCGGCGTACGGCCGCAGGCCACCGTGCAGGGCCATGCCGTTGCAGGCCGCCGCCATGGCGTGCTCGCGCACCCCGAAGTGGAGGTTGCGTCCGCCGCGATCGGCACGCGAGAAGTCGCCGCCGCCGGCGATGAGCGTGTTGTTGGACGGCGCCAGGTCGGCCGAGCCGCCGAAGAGCTCCGGCACGCGGGCGGCGATGGCGTTGAGCGCCTTGCCGGCCGCCGCCCGGGTGGCCACACCGCCGTCGGCCGGATCGAAGCTCGGCAGGTCGGCGTCCCAGCCGTCCGGCAGGCCGTGACTCCAGACGCGGTCCCAGTCGGCCGCCACCTGCGGGCAGGCCGCCCGCCAGGCCGCCACCCGCTCGTCCCAGGCCTTGTGCAGCTCGGCGCCGCACCCCAGGGCCTCGCGGAAGTGCTCGCGCACGTCGTCGGGCACCAGGAACGTCGGCTCGGCCGGCCAGCCGAGGTTCTCCTTGGCGGCCAGCGTCTCCTCCGGCCCCAGGGCCTCGCCGTGCGCCTTGGCCGTGTCCTGCCGGTGCGGGGCGCCGTACCCGATGTGGGTGCGCACGGCGATCAGGGACGGAGCCGCCGTCTCCGCTATGGCCGCTTCGACGGCCGCCGAGACGGCGTCCACGTCGTTGCCGTCGGCGACGCGCTGCACGTGCCACTCGTAGGCGCGGAAGCGCGCCTCGCGGTCTTCGGTGAACGCCAGGTCGGTGCTGCCTTCGATGCTGATGCGGTTGTCGTCGTAGAGGACGATGAGCTTGCCGAGTGCCAGGTGGCCGGCCAGCGAGGCCGCCTCCGCGGCGACCCCCTCCATGAGGTCGCCGTCGCTGGCCAGCACGAACGTACGGTGGTCCACCACAGCGTGGCCGGGCTGATTGAACATGGCGGCCAGACGGGCCTCCGCGATGGCCATGCCGACCGCCGTCGAGAGACCTTGTCCCAGCGGTCCGGTCGTGGTCTCCACGCCCGGCGTGACCCGGTACTCCGGATGCCCCGGCGTGATGCCGTCGAGCTGACGGAACGCCTTCAGGTCGTCCAGCGAGACGTCGTAGCCGGTCAGATGCAGCAGCGCGTAAAGCAGCATGCTGCCGTGGCCGGCCGAGAGCACGAAGCGGTCGCGGTCCGGCCAGGCGGGGTCGGCAGGGTCGTGTCTCAGATGCCGGGTCCAGAGTGCGTAGGCCATGGCGGCCGCGCCCATCGGCAGGCCGGGATGCCCCGACCTGGCCTTCTCTACGGCATCCACGGCCAGGAAACGGATGGTGTCGATGCTGCGCTCCTGGAGCGTCTGTGCGGACGCGTCTGCCATGTGCCCTTCCCTTTCGCGCGTCGTGGGGTCGAATGGATGCGTCATCGCCGGCGGCGCGCTCCTATGGTATCCGCTGCCGGCTCGTCTGATGCCGTCCGGACCTGCCGGTCAGTACAGCTTCTCCATCTGGCGAGCCCTCCCGCGCCGTTCCATCAGCGCCTGCAGCAGGGGCGTCACCACGAGCTGGATGGCCATCTCCATCTTGCCGCCGGGCACCACCATCACGTTCGGCCGGGACATGAACGAGCCGTGGATCATGGTGAGCAGGTAGGGGAAGTCGACACCTTTGGGGTCGCGGAAGCGGATCACCACCAGCGACTCGTCGAGCGTCGGAATGTCGCGGGCGATGAACGGGTTGGAGGTGTCCACCACCGGCACCCGCTGGAAGTTGACGTGGGTACGCGAGAACTGCGGTGTGACGCAGTGCACGTAGTCGTGCATGCGGCGCAGGATGGTGTGCGTGACCGCCTCCACCGAGTAGCCGCGGGTGCTCATATCGCGGTGGATCTTCTGGATCCACTCGAGGTTTACGATGGGCACCACGCCGATGAGCAGATCGACGTACCGGGCCACGTCGGCGCTCTCGCACTTCACGCCGCCGTGGAGGCCCTCGTAGAAGAGCAGGTCGGTGCCTTCCGGCAGCGGCTCCCACTCGGTGAACGTGCCTGCTTCCTGACCGGCGGCGCAGGCCTCCTCCTCGTTGTGCAGGTAGTGCCGCGTCTTGCCGCCGCCGGTCTCGCCGTACGTACGGAAGCACTCCTCCAGCTCGGCGAACAGATTGGCCTCGGTCCCGAAGTGACTCGGGGGACGGCGGCCCGCCTCCTCGGCCTCGGCTATGGCACGGGCCATGCCCTCACGATCGTAGCGATGGAAGGAATCCCCTTCGATGACGGCCGCGGTGAGCTGTTCGCGGATGAAGATGTGCTCGAAGGAGCGCTTGACGGTGGTCGTCCCGGCGCCGCTCGAGCCGGTGACGGCGATGACGGGATGGGTGGCGGACATCGTTCCCCTCCTCTTCAGTCTCCGCTGGGCGGGTCGGGCCGGCTGAGGCGGGCCTCCGGCGACGCGCCGGCCGTCCGCACCGCCACGGCGCGGCCGCGGGCCGGCCTCGCCACGGCCGTGACCCACACCCGGCGGGTCATGACCGCTCCAGTGCATCGCGCCAGCCCGGATACAGGTCGTCGGCGTCGTCCGGGAACGAGACGAAGGCGCCGGCCAGCTCGGGATGCGTGCTGGCGTACTCGACCAGGTCGACGCCGGCCGCCCACGCTTCCCAGGCCTGGCGCAACGAACGTCCGCCGGCGGCGGCGCCGTCGCGGTGGCCGAAGGCGCCGCCGCCCGACGTCTGCACGAAGTCGGCGTGGCCGAGGTTGTGGAAGAACCCCGGCAGGCGCAGCGCGTTCATGCCGCCGGAGATCATCGGCGTGGTGGCCTTCATGCCGAGCCACTCCTGATGGTAGAAGGGTCCGTCGGCGGCGTCCCGCTCGATCATGTACGCCATCATGCGGTCGGCCGGATCGCCCTCCATCTTGCCGAAGCCCATGGTCCCGGTGTGAATGCCCGAGGCACCCTGCAGGCGGGCCATCTTGGCCAGCACGAAGGCGGTGTAGCCGCGCTGCGACTGCGGCGAGGTCACGGCGCCGTGGCCGGCCCGGTGGTAATGCAGGAACTGGGCCGGAAAGCGGCGCCGGCAGGTCGTCACGGCCGCCGGCCCGGCCACGTAGCCGTCGACCAGGAAGGCCACGTGGTCGGCGTTCTCGGCGAACACCTCCAGCACGTACTCGCCGCGGGCGATCAACTCGAAGGGGTCGTCGGCGGTGATGTTGGCCGAGAACAGCTTGGGCTCGCCGGTCTCTTCCTGGGCCCGGCGCATGGCGTCGGCGACCAGGCGCATCGTCTCCCTGAAGGGCGCGAACGGCTGATTTCCCTGTGGCTCGTCGTTCTTGACGAAGTCGCCGCCGAGCCAGAAGTCGTGGCAGGCCTGCGCGAACAGCTCCGGCCGCAGGCCCAGCTTGGGCTTGATGATGGTGCCGACGACCATGCCCCCGTGCTCCAGCGGTCGTCCCAGCACGCGCCACATGTCGACGATGTTCAGCGCCGGGCCGTCGAAGAGCCGCAGGTAGGCGGGCGGCACGTAGAAATCGTGCAGCTTGGCGTACTCCACGTCGCCCATGCCCTGGTTGTTGCCGATGCACAGGGTCAGGAACGAGACGATCATCGCCCGGCCGTCGGTGATGTTACGGTCGAAGAGCTCGATCGGGTAGGCGATCTTCATCAGCTCGCGCGACTCGTCGGCCTCGTAGACCAGCGCGTCGACCGAGCGCGTGAAGTCGTCGGTGGTGCTCACCTCGACGTTGGTGCCGGTCGACGACTCGGCGGCGAAGTGGGCCGCCGTGGCCACGTAGCCGTAGCCCGACTTGGGACGCATCGTGTAGGCACAGAGGACGTGTCGTCCGCCGGCTACCAGGCCGGCCTCGGTGAGCTGCGTGTCGACGTAGCGGTCCGTCTGGTCCATGCCCGCCTCCTCATGCCGTGTACCGGCACCTGCCGGCCGGAGACCGATTCCTACCAGCAGCTCCACGAGAGGACAACGGCCGCTGCCGTTGGCCGCGGCCCGCCGCCGATCCGGCCGGCTCAGGAGCGGTCGGCCAGCGGACGCACGGCGAGCGCCAGCGGGTCGCGGGGCGCCGCCGCCGGGCACACCCGCCGCTCACCGATCGGCGACCGTTCACGGGATCGCGGCGCCGATGTGCTAGAACTGACGACAGCGGACCAGGGAGGGACCATGAGCGCCGACACGCCGGAACAACCAGACTTCGCCGCCGCCAGCATCGACGACCTGCCGGTGGAACCCTATGAAGAAGCGCCCGGCACGGAGTGGAAGCCGCTGCGCCGGTACTTCGGCATCGGCTCGTTCGGCGCCAACGTGGCCCGCGCCACGCAGGCCGGCGGGCTCCTCACCCACGACCATACCGAGGTCGATGACTCGGGGACGCGACACGAGGAGCTCTTCCTGATCGTGTCCGGGCGGGCGACCTTCCGTGTCGAGGACGAGGAGATCGACGCGCCGGCCGGGACCTTCCTCTACGTCCCCGACCCGGCGACCCGGCGCGGCGCCGTCGCCGTCGAACCGGGCACGGTGATGCTGGCGCTCGGCGCCGAGCCGGGCGCCGTCTTCACCCCGTCCGACTGGGACACCGCGCCGCTGCCCGACTGAGCCGGGCGACGGCCGGCAAGCACGCCGCTCCACGGCCGGGCTGAGCCCGGCGCCGACCTGACGCACAGGCAGCCCGGCCATCGCACCCGGGCACGGGCGCCCGCATGCCGCGCCGGCACCGACCGGCGCCGCGAGGCGCCGCGGGTCAGACGGCGGCCTGCGGGTCGCCCTCCTCGGGCACGATGCAGACGATGCCCATGGGCGTCGCGCCGGTGTTGCGATACTGATGCGTCACGCCGGCCGGCACGAACGCGTAGCTGCCGGCCCGCAGAGCGTGCTCCTCGCCGTCGAGATCCAGCACCCCTTCGCCCTCGAGACCGACGTTGATGTGCGGCCATGAGTGCGCATGGCGCGGCGTGTGTCCGCCCGGAGCGAGCTCGAAGGCCCGCATCACCCAGCCGTCCCATCCGTCCCGCGGCGAGACGAGCACGCGCCGGGTCACGTCTCGCGCGCCCTCCATCGCCATCGGCTCGTCTGGCACGTCCCGCCAGTAGCCTGCCACCATCGTCCCCTCCTCCGTCGAGTCGCCGCCGACCCGTCGAGCCGCCGCCTTCCTCACCAGTATGCCACGGCAGCGCCTCGCGCCCGGCCCGGCCGTCCGCCTCTGCCGCCACCACTGCGCCACATGGCGTGGACGGCGAACGGCGCGTCGATTCCCAGCTCTCTCACAGCGTCGCCTCAGACGCACCCCATCCCGGTCGGACACACTGGCTGCGCAACAGGGAGCAGACCGAACGTCGGCCGCCGGCGCGGCCGGACACCAGCGACAGAAGGAGATCGACATGAGCACACGGAGATGGGTCATCGTGGCCGGCGTGGGAGCGGCGACCGTCGCCCTGACGCTGGGCGTCGCACTGACACGCGGAGATGGGGCCACGGCCGGCGCCGCCGAGACCGCTTCCCTCACGGCGTACGTCGCCAACAACAGCGACACGGCGACGGCCGACGGTACCGATCCGCGCGGGCAGATCCGCGACCTCATGACCAACGAGGACTTCCGCGACGACGTCGCCGCCCTGCGTGACACGCACGAGGCCGCCATGGACACGTGGTGGGACACCTACGGCGACGATCCCGACAGCGACGCCGCGCGCGAGGCCCGCGAGACGCTCCGCGAGGAGCAGCGCACGCAGATGAACGCGCTGCTCGAGAAGCACGGCGTGGACACCAGCGCCATGGAAGAGGCGCATGAGGCCGCACAGCAGGCTCGCGAGAAGCTCCAGGAGCTGATGGCCGACGACGAGTTCCGCGCCGACCTCAGCGAGGTCCGCGACGCGCAGCGGACGGCGATGGAGAAGTGGTGGGACTCCTACGGTGAGGACCCGACCAGCGACAAGGCTCGCGAGGCGATGCAGAAGCTGCGCGAGGACGCGCGCGCCGACATGGAGAAGCTCCTCGAGAAGTACGACGTGGAGCTGCCCGGCGGCCGTGGCGGCGGCATCTTCGGCGGCCGCGGCGGCGACATGATGGGTCCCGACGGCGTCGGCGGCGGCATGGGGCCGATGGAGCGCGGCGGCGGCGGCATGGGCGGCGACTGCGAGCCGCCGGTCGACGACGGCTCCGGCAGCGACGCCCAGGACGGCGCCACGACCTTGTCACTCTGACCTGCCCCACCGCGGCGGTCTCCCCTCCCGCTGCGGCACCCGAGCGACGGCGCACGATCGCTTCGCGCCGCGCTCAGGACGCGGACACGCCCGCCGGTCCGGCGGGCGTGTCCGCGTCGTCTCAGCGTCTCACGTCCCGGGGTGACCTGCCGGCCCGGCGACACCCATCCGCTTGGCGAAGGGACCCATCGTGAGCCCCTGGATCAGGAGCGAGAAGAGCACCACGCCGAAGGTCAGCGTGACCAGCCTCGCCTGCCCGGGGGTGTCCCGCGGCACGCTGAGGGCCAGCGCCAGAGCCACCGTCCCGCGCAAGCCGCTCCAGACGAGCACGTGCTGCCAGCGCCCGGGCAACGGTGGGCAGAGGAAGCGGCCGATGCCGGCGCTCGCGTACACGGAGACCGCCCGGGCGGCCAGGACGATGACGAAGGCCAGACCGATGAGGCCGATCTGGTCTCCGATCGCCCGCAGGTCCATCTGGGCACCGATCAACAGGAAGACCAGCGAGTTGACGATGAACGCAGCGTACTCCCAGAAGATGGTGACCGCCTGCTTGACTCCCTCGCTCATGCCGAGCTCGCGCCCGACGTTGCCGACGACGATGCCGGCCGCCGCACAGGCCACCGGCCCGGACATGCCGAACTGCTCGGCGAGGAGGAACGACCCGTACGCCACGATGGTCGTCATCATCAGCTCGAGTAGCTGCTCGTCGAAGCGCCGGTGAAGACGCGAAGCGACGTACCCGATCGCCAGACCCACGGCGAGGCCGCCGGCGGCCATCCACACGAAGCGCAGCACGGCGTCGTCGATGCCCACCGATCCCGGCTCCCGCAGCACCATCAGAGCGATCGCGAAGACCACCGCGGCGGTGCCGTCGTTGAACAGGCTCTCGCTGTCGATGACCGTCGTGAGACGCCGGTCGGCGCGCAGACGGCGGAACAGCGCCACCACGCTGACCGGGTCGGTGGCGGCGATCAGCGCCGAGAAGAGCATGATCTCGGCGATCGGCTCGTCGGTCAGCCAGCGCAGGCCGGCCGTCGTGATGGCAAAGGACACCAGCACGCCGAAGATCGCCAGCAGCGCGATGACCGGCCAGTAGCGCTTCAGATACGCCGCCGGCGTGTTGAGCGCCGCCTCGAACAGGATGACCGGCAGGAAGACGAGGAACACGAGGTCGGCGGAGAACTGCAGGTCGCGCAACAGGCCGCTGACGCCGACGACGAGGCCGGCGAGCACCAGGGTGACCGTGTACGGCAGGCGCAGGAACCGCGTGACCACGGAGACCACGGCGGCCAGCGCCAGCAGGGCGATGATGGTCTCCTCGATCCCCAGCGTCTCGCTGCTCGTGGCGATCAGATCAAAGCTCTGGTGCAAGGCGCTCAGACGTCTACCTCATCTCTCGCCGGCCACACCGCCGACCGCTGCGTCAGGTGCGCTCGATGCGCTCGATACCGTCCGGCCCGGCACTGAGGACGACGTCTGCCGGGCGAAGCGCGAAGATACCGCACTCGACGACGCCGGGGGTGGCGTCGAGCTCCCGCTCCATGCGGTCCGGGTCGCTCAGGTCAAGGCCGTGCACGTCGAGGATGATGTTGTCGTTGTCGGTGACGAAGCCGACGCGCGGCTCGGGACGGCCGCCGAGCCGCGCGATGGCGGCCGACACGACGCTGCGGGCGAGCGGGACCACCTCGAGCGGCAGCGGGAAGGCCCCCAGCTGTGGGACCAGCTTCACCCGATCGACGATGCAGACGAACACCTCGGCGGCGGAGGCCAGGATCTTCTCGCGGGTGAGCGCTCCGCCACCGCCCTTGATGAGCCGCAGCTGCGGGTCGACCTCGTCGGCGCCGTCGACATAGAGGGGCAAGGCACTGATGTCGGCCATGCCGAGGACCGGGATCGCATGTGCCGCAAGCTTCGCGGCGGTGTCGTCGGAGCTGGCCACCGTTCCGGCAATGACGTCGCGCCGGCCGGCCAGCAGATCGATGAAGTGGGCCGCCGTGCTGCCGGTCCCGACACCGACCACCATGCCCGGGCGGACGTACTCGAGCGCCGCCTCGGCGGCGCGCCGCTTGAGCTGCTCGCGATCCATCTCACCGACTCCTTTCGTCGTCCGGGCTGCTCACCGCCGGCGTCCCTGACGGCAGACCGGCCGGCTCCGCCGCGCCGCCGCACCCATCGTCGGCGCGCTGCCGCGCCTCGACCTGCTGCCGGCCGCCGCCACTGCCGGCGCGCGTCACGATGAAGACGCTCACGCCGGCGCCGACTGCCGCCAGGCCGGCCACGGCGACGGCCTTCCAACGCTGCGGCTCGAGCTGCCAGAGCACGATCGCCGCCGACGCAACGATACCCGACCAGAGCACCGCCAGGGCGGTCGCTTTGGCCCTCCGCGACATGCCGCCCCCGTACAGGAAGCCGACGACATACTGACCGAGACGAGGGTGGCAGACCAGCCAGCGATGCAGACGCTCGGACGAGCGCGCGAAGCACCACGCCGCCAGCAGCAGGAACGGCGTCGTCGGCAGCAGCGGTACGACCACGCCGAGGACGCCCACGGCGACAGACACCATTCCGGCGGCGATCAGGGCGTAGCGACGAGCATGACTCACGGCGACGAGTCGCCGCCGTCACCTGCCGGCTCAGGGCACGACCCCATGTGGGCGTGGTCAGTGACGCAGGCGATGGACACCGACCGAGACCGAGTCGAGGCCCACGTGGGCGGTGAGCACGGGGCCGGAGCGGACGACCGGCACGTCGGCGAGCCCGAACCGGGTCCGCAAGCCTTCGGCGACGTGGGCGGCACCTCCTTCGTCGCCGGTGTGTACGACCATACAGCGCACCGGCAGGTCGCCGGCGAACCTGGCGACCCGCTTGACGACGTTGTCCAGGGCACCGTGGAAGCCGACAGCGACGCCGCCCTTCTGTGCCGCCCCCATGGTGTCGAACGTGATGATCGGCTTGAGGCGCAGCGCGTTGATGAGTCCGGCGGCACGCGGGTTGACCCGTCCGCCACGTACCGCGAAGTCGAGGGTCCGTACGGTGCCGATGACGGTGATGTCGCTGCGCATGGCGTTCGCACGGCGTTCGATCTCGTCGAGCTCCGCGCCGGCGGCGATCATCTCGCCGACCGCCTCGATGAGCAGGCCGGCGCCGACCGAGTTGGTGCGCGAATCGATGACGCGCACCCGCTGCGGATCGACCTCGCGCGCCGCCGCCAGAGCAGACTGACAGGTGCCCGACTGGGCTGCCGCGATGTGGACCGACACGACGCCGTCGCGGTACTCGAGCAGGTTGCGGTACGTCTCGCGGAAGTCGGCCACCGGCGGCTGCGAAGAGATCGGCAGCTTCTCGGCGGAGCGCAGACGACGGACGAAGCCGTCGAGCGTCATGTCGACACCGTCGAGGTAGCTCTCGTCGCCGAACGACACCGTGAGCGGCACGGCGACCACGCCCAGCTCGAAGGCGGCCTTCTCGGGCAGGTCGCAGGTCGAGTCGGAGACGATGGCGATGGCGGCCTCGCGGGCGCCGAGCTGCTGCAGCACCATGTCGTCGACCTTGGTACGCTCGAGAACGCCGAAGGCAGCCACCGTCTCGAGGAAGCGCTTGGGCTCGTTGGTGTGGATGTGCACGCGCACCCGTTCGTCGCCGCCGGCGACGACCAGCGACTCGCCGAGATCGCTCACGACCTTCATCACGGCCTCGCGGTCGAGCGGCGCCCGGCCGTCGCCGCGCGCCACGAGCGCCTCGGTGCAGTACCTGAAGCGCTCGTCGATCTCTTCGTGGACGGCGACGAGCGGCGCGGCGCCGTGCGGTGGCGCCTCGATCGGCTCCCAGTCCTCGGTGCGGCCGGTCTTGATCCACTCGAGCGCACCCTCGAGGAAGTAGACGAACCCCTGACCGCCGGCGTCGACGACGTGGCTGCGGGCCAGGACTTCGAGCTGGCGCGGCGTGAGGGCCAGCGCCTGCCGGGCGCTGCCGAGGGCGCCGCGCAACAGCTCACGGAAGTCGTCGACGCTGTCCGAGTCTGTCCTCATCCGGTGCGCCCACGCCCGCAGGACCGAGAGGATGGTGCCCTCGCGCGGGTTCTGCAGAGCCCGGTAGGCGGCATCGGTGCCGCCGTGCGCGGCGGCGGCGAACTCGCGCGTGGTGACCTTGACGCGTTCGCTCATCGCCGACGCGAGACCGTGCAGGAACTGGGCGACGATGGCACCCGAGTTGCCCCGGGCACCATCGAGAGCGGCGTCGGCGGCGACCCGCGCCGCCGCGCCGACCTCGTCCGGTGAGTCGTCGCCGAGACGGGCGGCGGCGGCCTTGAAGGTCGCCGCCAGATTGGCTCCGGTGTCGGCGTCGCGGACCGGGAACACGTTGATGCGGTTGAGGCTTTCCTGCTCGCGCACCACGGCGAGTGTCCCCGCCCGGAGGACCTGAGCGAAGTCGCGGCCGTCGAGGTAGGCGATGGGGAGGTCGTCGACGGCCGCCGTGCCGTCTCCAAGGACCTCCGGCGGAGCGCTCATGATCCGACCTCCTCCCTGGCCACCACGGAGCAGCCTCAGTCCACAGGCTTGACGCGTCGGTAGGCCTTGCGAGCAGCCTTCTGCACGTACGCGTTGTCGTCGTTCATGGCCGCCAGATGCAACGGCCTCGCGGCGCGCTCGTCGCCGATCTTGCCGAGCGCCTCGGCGGCGAGCTTGCGCAGCAGCGGATCGGTGTCCCGCAGAGCGTCGATCAGCACCGGTACCGCCTTGGGATCGCCCGCCTCGCCGAGCACGTACGTGACGTCCTGGCGGCGATGGACGCTCTGCTTGTCCGTGTGCACGAAGACCATGGCGTCGACGGCCGGCTCACCGGCCAGGACGAGAGCCTCGCGGATGATCGCCAGCCGGCGGATGTTCTTAGTGTTCAGCTCGCCGATGAAGAAGTCGATCATGTCGGCGAGAGCGGCGGCGGCCCTGGCAGCGACCTCGGGGTCGCGGTTCCTGGCGGCCTTCACGAGGCCTTCGACACTCCCCTCGGCATACAGCTTCTCGACGTCTGGCGGCGAGAACAGACCCATGCGGTCTCCCGGCCTCGGTGTGGACTCCACGCCGAACTGTACCTGACGCCCGCCGGCGGGACCACTTCCGCCGCTCGCCGATCGTCAGCAGGTCGCCCGCTCCATCGCCTCCTCGGCCTTGCGTGCCGCGAACCAGTCGAGCGTGCGTTCGATGGCCTGCTCGTGCGGCGTGTACTCGAAGTCGGAGAAGCGGGCTGCGAACTTGCTCCCGTCGAGCACGCTCGGCTTCTCGAACAGGTAGCGGAACTCGAGGAACTCCCGCGTCTCGGCGTCGACCATGCCCTTGAGACGGACTGCCGCCGGACTCAGCTGATGGAACTTCGGCTCGCGGCCTGCCGCCCGGTAGGTCTTCTCAATGAACTCGCGCGGCGTCATGGGGCCGGCGCCGGGCACATGCCAGACCTGCCCGTACGCATCGGACGTCTGGCCGAGCAGCACGGCGGCCGCGGCGGCATCGTCGATGAAGAGGAAGTCGCGCCGGACGTCGGGGTCGCCGAACCAAGGCGCGGATCGACCGTGCTGAGCACCCTCGAAGATGGGCCCGAAGACCCGGTTGGTGACACAGGGCCCAAAAGGATCGGGACCGCGCGGGATGACGACCTCGGTCAGACCCTCGCGATGCGCGCGCCAGAGAGATTCCTGGGTGGCCACCCGGAGGCTGCCCTTCTCGCCGGCGGGAGCGAGCGGATGGCGCTCGTCGGCCGGAGCCTCGCTGTAGTCGCCGTAGACGTACACGTTGCCCGGCGATACGAGACGCGCCTGTGCCTGACTTGCGGCGGCGATGATGTTGTCTGTCGCCGTCTGCCACACGTCGGCCCACAGGCTGTAGCGCACCGGTATGCATCGATAGACGACCGCAGCGCCGTCGGCGGCCTCGATGGCGCTGCGGCGATAGAGCGCATCTCCGTGGAACACCTCGACTCTGGGAGACCACGTGAACCGCGCCGCGGCCGTTCTGCGCACCACGGCCCGTACCGGCACACCCTGACGGGCGAGGTGGCGCACGATGGCGGCGCCGAGTGGACCGTGCGCCCCGAAGACGACGTGCAGCTGATCTGCCATCAGCACCCCTTCCCGGCCGGCGTGCTGCATTCGGACAGGTGCGGCGCCGACCGAACCCGCGCCCCGCCTCACTCCGGTGTATTCCCGCTTCGACGGAAATCGCAGCAGGGTCCCGGAGATCTGCCTCGCATCCGGTACTACCGTACCAGAGGCGGGCGTTTCAGGAAGCGCCCAGCTCGCGATCGGCGACGGCGACGATCTCCGCCAGCTCCGCCGCCACAGCCGGCGGGAGCGGTTCGGGTTCATACTCGCACAGCAGGCGCTCAGCCTCGCCCCGCGCCACCACCAGCGGATCGACGTAGCCGCCGCCGGGGTCCGCAGCATGCGTGACGGCGAACGTCGTCGAAGCCCGGAGATGGCCGCGGCTGTGCCTGTGCCCGAGGAAATGGCCGCCCGGGCCCACGTCGGCGATGACGTCGAGAGCGAGCTGGTCGTCGCTGAGCGGAACGTCGAGTACCGCGTGGCGAGCCCGCTGGTAGATATCGTGGCCGAGGATCAGATGCTCGGCCGAGAACACCTGATAGGTCGCCAGCAGTCCGATGGAGGGCATCAGCTCGTTGCCTTCCAGGGCGCCCAGCATGAGGTCCTGGGCCTCCTCGACGCCCCCCTGCCAGGTGCCGGGCAGCAGGGCATCGGTCCCGCAGGTGGCGGTCTCCGACGGGACCCCCCAGTGATGGGCCAGGGCGGTGGCCAGCGCATGACCGCGCGCATCGAGCGGGAAGCTCAGGAAGGCGCCGCTGCGGGGATCGATCTGGCTCAGCATGATGGCGTGGATGGTCGGTGCACCGGGGTGTGCCAGCTGCAGCAGCACAGTGCCGCTCACCAGCTCCGCGCAGCCGATCACATACGCGCCGGCGCGCGTGGCCGGAGCGGTGGTACCGAGCGTCGGCATACTCACAAAGCAGACCGGGACCCCTGCCGCCGCGAACACCAGCGCCGCTTCGAGCGCGTCCTGATCGTGGACCAGTGGCGAGACGGTGCCGATCAGGTCTGAGAGGACCGGGCGGCCGCGCAGCTCCTCCGGCCCGCCGGCGACAGCCGCGGCCATGGCGACCGCCAGCTCCGCCTGACGACCGCCCTGTACCATGCCCTGCAGATGCTTGACCGTGTTGTTCCAGCCGGCCTCGATCTCGTGCAGCTGCGCGGTCGTCCCGCAGTCGCCGGCGCCGACAGTCGGCCACCAGAACGCCAGACCGGGCAGAGCGTCGATCAGGCGGCTCACGTCGGCGACGTCGGCCTTGGTCGTGGACCGCTGCTCGCCGGTCTTGAAGTCGATGATGCGGGTCCCGCAGCCGTCGGTGGTGGCGAACGTGCGACCCGATCCCAGGTCGAGGTCGCAGGACGGATCGCGGGCGCCGAGCACGAACCGTCGCGGCGCGTGGCTCATCGCCCGCTCGACCAGATCGGCCGGCAGACGCACGATGCGCGTGTCGGCGTCCACCTGCGCCCCGTGCCCATGCAGGATCTCAAGGGCCTGCGGTGAGTCGAAGCGGACACCCGTCTCCTCGAGCACGGCGAGCGTGGCGTCGCGCAACCGGTCCAGCTGCCGCGCCGAGAAGAACTCGACTCGAGCGGTCGGCTCGATGGGCTCGATGGCAGGACGGGTCAGGCCACTCATGGACACCTCCGGACGGGTACGGGCCGCAGCGCCGTGCGTGCGCGCCTCTGCGGTGACCCCGGCACCCTATGCCGCGTCGCCGACTGCAGGCAACACGAAAGAGCAAGCTCGCTCAGATTCCGGAGCGTCTCAGCCGTATTCCTCGCCGGCGGTCGAGAACAGCACCGTGTGAGCGACGACCTCCCCGTCGGCCAGCACCGGCTGCACCGACACGCGGGCCGGGATCGGCGCGGCCTGTCCGCTTCGCTGCGGACACCGCACGTGCGCGTCGAACTCACGGGCGGAGCCGCGGTCGCCCCAGGTTTCCATCACCAGCGGCCAGGCGGTGCCCAGCAGGTCGGACTCATGACACCCGAGGAGCTCGAACAGGGGACGGTTCCCGGCCACCAGGCGGTCGTCGGCGGCGACGACCGCGAACGGTCGCGGCCGGCTGTCCTGCAGGACCGAGCCTCCAAGGCGCTGCAGCTCCAGGAAGACGGCGGCCGCCAGTCGGCCGGCCCGTGCGGTCGGCGACGTGTCGTGTCCGTCGAGGTCCCCCCTGCCATGTGTGTCTCCAGCAGCCACGCGCCGCACCTCTCGCCTCTCGACACCGGTTCGGCAGGTACCTCTCTAACAGTCGGCCGCGATGCCGTCAGGCTCAACGGACGTGCCGGCCGCAGCGTAGTCGCCGCAGGCGACAGCGCGCCGGATGGCGCCGGGATGGAGAGCCGCGAAGCTCGGCCGCCGTGCGTACGGCGGCGCCGTGGTGTGTGCCATGAGACCATCCCGGACGTGTCTGTCGACAACGACGGGGTATCGGAGGCGTGCCGCACGATGAGGCGGCGATACCCGCCGCGCGGGCGGACATCGGGAGGGCCCGGGCGGCGATACCCGCCGGCGCCCGGGCCCCCCCGTCGAGTCACCGTCCCGGGCCGCTCAGACGTCGTCCTTGAACGCGTCGCCGAGGAACACGTCGATGACCTGTCTGTCGGCGCGCACCTCCTGCGGCGTGCCGGTCGCCAGCGTGACGCCCTCGGCCAGCACGTGGATGCGCTCGCAGAGGCGCATGATGAGGCGCAGGTCGTGGTCGACGATCAGCACGCCGCAGCCGAAGTCCTCGCGCACGCCCATGATGGTCTGCAGGAGCTGATCGGACTCCGCCTCGTTCATGCCGGCCGCCGGCTCGTCGAGCAGCAGGAAGAGCGGCCGGCCGGCGAGCGCCCGGGCGATCTCGACGCGACGCTGGGCGCCGTACGGCAGGCTCAGTGCCTGTGCCTCCGCGGACCCGCTCAGCGAGAAGCGCTCAAGCAGCCTGTCGACGTCGGCCTGATGATCGACGCCCTCGACCTTGCGGCCGCTGACCGAGCCGACCTCGACGTTCTGACGGACCGTCAGGTGGCTGAAGAGCCGGATGTTCTGGAACGTCCGGCCGACGCCCAGGTGGGCGATCACGTGCGGCTTGCGATTGGTCACGTCTCGCCCCCGGCACCAGACCTTGCCGGAGGTCGGCGGGTAGATGCCCGACAGCACGTTCAGCAATGTGGTCTTGCCGGAACCGTTGGGTCCGATGAGACCGACGATCTCGCCGGGCTGCAGCGTCAGCGACACGCCGTCCAGCGCGTGCACGCCGCGGAAGTGCTTGACCACCTCGCGCGCCGAGAGCGTTCCGTCGGCAGCCGTTTCCGACGACTGCACCGCGGCCGCTGCCGGGCTCTGGCCCTGCTCCCCGGGCATCTCATTCACCGCCCTTCTCGCCGGCGTCGGGGGCGAGCCTGCGTCGGCCCTTCCAGAACCTGTCGCGCGCCTTCACGATCCAGCCGTCGAGCTCCCACCAGGCGAGCAGCCCGTTGGGCCGGAAGATCAGGATGAGCAGCGTGATCAGCGCCAGGATCATCTGCGCCAGGCCGCTGATCTGAGGCACCTCGATGCCGAACAGGTTGCCCTCGTTCTCGACGCCGCGCAGCACCTCGAAGATGACGGTCGTGATGCCGGCGCCGACAAGCGCCCCGGACACGGTGGCCAGGCCGCCGATGACCAGCATCGAGAGGATGGCGAACACCTGGGCGTAGTAGAACTGGGCCGGGCCGAAGGCGAGGTTGAACTGGGCCCACAGCGAGCCGGCGAGGGCGCTCATGGCGGCCGAGGCCACCCAGGCAAGGTAGCGCGCCCGGACGACGCTGACGCCGGTCGATTCGGCCGACAGCGGATCTTCGCGGCTCGCCTGCAGACGCAGGCCGACCCGCGAGTACTTGAACATCACCGCCAGCAGCACGGCCAGGCAGGCGAAACCGCACGCGATATAGATGGTGGTGTTGGTCGGCAGCGCGTAGACGCCCTCGGTACCGCGCGTCCAGCCCTCCCAGTTGGAGTAGATGCCGTGCGCGATGACCAGCAGGCCGAGGGTGCTCATGGCCATCGCCGTCTCTTTCATGCGGCAGATGGCCAGACCCACCACGGCGGCGGCCAGCGCCCCGATGGCGGTCGAGACCAGCAGGCACGGCACCAGGCCCCATTCGGCGCCCATCATCCAGGCCGGCAGGCCGGGGAAGATGTCTTCCTTGATCACCGTCGGCACCGAGAACCAGGCGGTGGAGTAGGCGCCGATGCCCACGAAGGCGGCATGACCCCAGGACACGATGCCCGAGTTGCCGGTGAACATCTGCAGGGCGACGACGATCACCACCGTGATGAGGAAGTTGACCAGGAGACGATAGGTGGCGCCTCTGCCGTCGGGCGCCATGACCGCACCGACGACCATGACGGCCACCAGCACGACGACCAGCGGCACGGCCGTGCGCAGGACCGAGCGCATGAAGCGCGAGGGGATCAGACGGGCGAACACGGCCATCACACCCTCTCTGCGACCGGGGCCAGCAGGCCGTTGGGCTTGAAGTAGAGGATCGCGATCACCAGCAGAAGGGCGAACGGGTCGCTGAACGGCTGCACGCTGGTCGGCAGGACGACGATGAAGAAGATCTCCGCCGCCGCCAGTACGAAGCCGCCCAGGACGGCCCCGGGCAGACTGCCGAGACCGCCGATGACGGTGGCGATGAACGCCTTGAGGATCGGCACGAAGCCCATCGCCGGCGAGACGCTGCCGCTGCGCGACACCCACAGGACGCCGGCGACGCCGGCGAGCAGGCCGGAGATGACGAAGGCCAGGGCGATGACGCGGTTGGCCTTGATGCCCATGAGGCGGGCGACGGAGAAGTTCTCGGCCGCCGCCCGCATGCTGATGCCGGCCAGGGAGCCGCGCATGAAGAGCGTGAGCAGGATCAGCGCGGCGGCGCCCACGACGATGGTGACGATCGACATCCAGCTGATCGTGAGCGGCCCGATCTGGAGCGACTCGATCAGCAGACCGGGGCCGCGGATGCCTTTGGTGCGCGGCGAGACGGTGGCCCGGAAGACGTTCTGCAGGATCACCGACAGCGCGAACGACGCGAACAGGAGCGTCAGGAAGCTGGCGTTGCGCAGCGGCCGGAAGGCGAGGCGCTCCATCAGCAGCGAGGCGATGGTGGCGAACGTGATACCGCAGACGACGGCGACGCCCCAGGGGACCCCGTTGATGGTCATGAGGTACATCGTGTACCCGGTGATGGTCACCAGCTCGCCGTAGGCGAAGTTGACCAGTCCCATGACACCGAAGACCAGCGCCAGCCCGAGCGCCAGGAGGGCGTACGTGCTGCCCAGGCTCAGGACGTTGATGAGCTGCTGGCCGATCTCCGAGGCGCTCATGTCACGGCCTCACGATGTCGCGGCCGCGAGATGGGGACGCTCACAGGCATGGCCATCTCACCTCCCCCCCGTCGCGGCAGGCTCGGGTGCATCGCCTGCCGATCCCAGATAGACCTGTTCCAGGTCGACCGCGCTGCGCAGCTCGGCGGCCGTTCCGGAGAGCTGCAGCTCGCTGCTGGCCATCACATAGCCCCGCTGCGCGATATCGAGCGCCAGGCTGACGTTCTGCTCCACGAGCAGGACGGTGACGCCGCGCTCCGGCAGCTTGCGCAGCATCTCGAAGATCTGCGCCACGATGCGCGGCGCCAGACCGAGCGAAGGCTCGTCGAGGAGCATCAGGCGCGGCCGGCTCATCAGCGAGCGCGCCAGGGCCAGCATCTGCTGCTCGCCGCCGGACAGCGTACCGGCGAGCTGCCGGTGCCGCTCACCGAGGATCGGAAAGAGAGTACACATCTCTTCCGCGTCGCGCGCGATCTCGGCCCGGTCTTTGCGCACGGCGGCGCCGATACGAAGGTTGTCGGCGACGGTGAGATGCGAGAAGATGCCGCGCCCCTCCGGCGTCAGAGCGATGCCGCGGCGCACGATCTCCTCCGGCTTGAGCCCATCGATGCGGGCGCCGTCGAACTCGATGCCGCCGGCGGTGGGCCGCACCAGGCCGGCAACGGTCATGAGCAGCGTGCTCTTGCCGGCGCCGTTGGCGCCCAGCAGCGCCACGATCTCCCCGCTGCGGACCTCGAGCGATGCGTCGCGCACAGCCACGATCGGTCCGTAGCCGGACGTCACCGCATCCAGCCGCAGAAGCGGACGTTCCTCACTCACCAGGATGTGCCTCCTCCCTTGTCTGCGTCCAGGCCCTCGGCACGTCGCTGCTCACCAGCCGGCATACGGCGCCAGCTTCGCGTCGTCGAAGCGTCCGTGCAAGACGTCGGTGAGAGCCTGGTCGATGATGCCCAGGGCCTCGTCGACGTCCTTCTCCGTCAGCGTCAGTGCCGGTGTCATCTCGATCACGTTGGCCAGCAGACCGCAGTAGATGACCGCCAAGCCGAGCTCGAAGCAGCGATACACGAGCCGCGCGGTCAGGCGCGTCGCCGGCTCCTTCGACTGCCGGTCTTCCACCAGCTCGAAGCCGGTCATGAGGCCCAGTCCGCGCACGTCGCCGATGCAGTCGTACGTCTTCTGCAGCTCGCGCAGCCCGGTACGCAGGTACTCGCCGACGCGTGCCGCGTTCGCCATGAGCCCCTCGTCTTCGATCACGTCGAGCGTGGCGAGACCGGCGGCGCAGGGCACCGGCGCCCCGCCGAGCGTATACAGATTGTAGAGATCGACGTCGAGCAGCTCCCGGCGGCCGACCACGCCGCTCAACGGCAGACCGCCACCGAGCGGCTTGCCGAGCGAGACGGCGTCGGCGAGCACGCCGCTGTGCTCGAAGGCCCACATGCGCCCGGTACGGCCGAGGCCGCTCTTGACCTCGTCGAAAAGCAGCCAGATGCCGTGCCGGTCACAGAGATCGCGCAGTGCCTGCAGGAAGCGCGGCGGCGCCGGCACATCGCCGCCGTCCGACTGCATCGCCTCGAGGAGCACGGCAGCCGTGTCGTCGGCCGGGGAGACCGCGCCGAGGGCGTAGTCCTCGATGAAGCGCAGGCAGGCCAGGTCGCAGACGTCCGGGTCACCGCGGTCCCACGGACAGCGATAGCAGTACGGGTACGGGACCTTGGTCACGGCGCCGGACCCGATCACCCGGGCCTGCGTGGAGTGGCCGGAGAGCGCCGACGAGCCCGCCGTCTGGCCGTGGTAGGCGCCGACGAAGGAGATCATGCGCCGCCGGCCGGTGGCGACCGGCACCAGCTTGGCCAGGCAGTCGTTGGCGTCGGAGCCGCTGGTGCCGAACCAGGCCGCCTTGGCGAAGTCACCCGGCAGCAGCTCGCAGAGTCGCTCGGCGAGCGCCACCACCGGCGGCGTGAGATAGGAGCACAGCATGTTCGACCAGGAGCGGTCCAGCTCGTCGACGATGGCCTGTCGCACGCGAGGGTGCCGGAACCCGGCCTGTGTGACGCCGGCGCCGGCCATCAGGTCCAGGTACTCGTTCCCGTCGGCGTCCCAGACACGCGTGCCCTCGGCCCGCTCCACCACGAGCGGGTAGAAGCGGATCTTGTGCACACTGCCCATGGCCGCCCGCTCGCGGGCGAGCAACGCCATCGATCTGTCGAGCTTCCTCTCGGTCACTTCATGCTCCTCGTCACTCCCGAGTCGCGACGGTCGTCTCGTCTGCACCGGCGCGCCCGGCACGGCAGCGCCGGCGTCTGTCCTGCCGGCGGCGACCGTCACCGGCCGGCGGCCGGCCCGATCGGCCCGGTCACCGCTGCCGGCGACCCGGCGGCGGGCGGAGGCCGGCGGGCGGGCAGTCCCGCCCGCCGGCCTCCCCTCTCATTCGATGGTCCGGGCGTTACCCGATCACAGGGGCGCCGGGACGTACTGCGGGAACGGCAGCTGCTGCACGTACGTGAACACGTCGCCGTCCATCTTGAGCAGGGCGACCTCACGCTCGGCACGGCGCGAGTTGGGATCCATGACGTAGTTGTCGGTGGTGGCGATCTTGACGCCGCTCAGCTCCGACAGAGCGTCGCGCAGCGCCTGCCCGCCCTTGCCGCCGGTCTGCTCGAGCGCGGCCTGCAGGATCAGGATGCCGTCGTAGCCGTTGGCCACGATCACGGTCTCGGGCGGGCTGCCCTTGTCCTGCTCGTACTGCTGATAGAAGTCGTAGAGCGGGGTACCCGGCTCCGGGAACGCGAACGTGGTGAGGATCATGCCGTCCAGCGCCTTGGGACCGGCGCTCAGGATGTCGGGCGTGTCGTTGCCGTCCGACGTGACCACCGGGATGTCGACGCCGGCCGCCTTGAGCTGCTTGAGGAACACCGGCGTGTCGGGCATGAACATCGGTGTGTAGATCATGTCCGGCTTGGGACTGGCGTTGGCGATCTTGGTGACCTGGGCAGAGAAGTCGCCGGCCTCGAGCTTGTAGTCGGAGATGCCGACCACTTCGCCGCCGAGCTTCTCGAAGACGTCCTTGAAGTACAGCGGCAGGTTGTTCGAGTACGGCACGTCCGGCGACTTGAGCAGGTAGGCCGTGCGGTAGCCGAGCTCGCCGTAGCAGTACTCGGCCATCGCGGCGCCCTGCAGGTTGTCCTGCATGATGTACTGGAAGGACCACTCGCCGATGTCGTCGACCAGGTTCGGCGCCGTGCCGTCGCCGGTGTCGCTGGGGATCTCGTTGTCCTGCGCCAGGCGGTTGCAGGCCACCACATGGTCGGAGGTGGTGCCGATGAGGTACTGGATGCCCTCGTCGATAAGCTCCTGCGTGGTCTGGACGGCCAGCGCCTTGTCGTTCTTGTTGTCCTTGACGATCATCTCGAGCTTCATGCCGGCGATGCCGCCCGCCTCATTGATCTTGTCGATGGCGTACTGGGCGCCGTCGCGGATCGGCACGTCGTAGCTTGAGTAGCCGCCGCTGAGGTCGGCCGAATAGCCGATCTTGAAGACCTTGGCCTCGTCGTCGCCGCCGTCGTCGCCGCCGTCGTCGCCGCCGCAGCTCACGGCGAAGAACGTCATCGCCGCGACCGCGAGCAGAGCGATCAGCAGTGCCACAGACCTCTTCTTCACGTCATCCCCCTTGGTGCGTGTCCTGTGCCGGAGTCGGGTGACACCGGCACTTCCCCTGTCTCGCGGTGGGTCCCGACGTGGCCGCCGTCGGCCCCGGGTCCACCGCGTCACGGTGCGCGATCATCGTCTCGTACCGCTCACCCCCTCGTGCTCGGCGGCGGCCAGCAGGCCGCCGCCGATCGCTTCGCACAGACCTGTAAGCATGCCACAACGCACCGGGACGGAGTCGAGGCGCGCGTATTCATCCGGAGAATGGTCGTTGCCGCCGACCGGCCCGAAGCCGTCCAACGTCGGGATCCCGATGGCCGCCGTCCAGCAGCCGTCTGACATGCCGCCGCTGGTCTGGCCACCGAGCTCCAGTCCGAGTCCGGCGGCGATGGCCCGGCTCTCGTCGAGCAGCGCGAGGCCGGCGGCCCCCTGCTCGATGCCGGGCCAGGTCCCGGCATCCTCGACCCGCACCCGCAGACCGTCGTAGGAGCCGGTGCGGGCGATCTGCGCCGTCGCCCAGTCGAAATCGCTGCGCGCCGGCGCCCTGACGTCGAACATCGTCTCGGCGTGTGCCGGCACCACGTTGGCGATGGTGCCGCCGCCGACCGTCCCGGCGATCACCGTCAGGCCCGGGCGGGCGCCGTCGAGCGCCTCGCAGCGCAGGATCTCGTGACAGAGGCCGCGGATGGCGCTGCGGCCGAGCTCCGGCTCGGTACCGGCATGGGCGGCCCGCCCTTCCACTTCGAGATGGATCCAGGCGCCGGTCTTGCGGCCGGCCACCAGGTCACCGTTCTCGCGTCCGCACTCGAGCACCAGGACCGCGTCGGCACCACGCACGCGGTCGATCACTGCGAACGGCTTCGTGCGGGTCTCCTCGTCGGGCACGCTGACCAGCTCGACCGAGGCGAAGCTCCGCCCCCCACGAGCCAGAGCTTCCAGCGCGGCCAGCCCCACGAGCAGGCCGCCCTTCATGTCGGCGACGCCCGGCCCGTGGACCACGTCGCCATCGCGTCGCAGCGGGCGGGCGGCGGCCGTGCCGCGCGGAAAGACGGTGTCGTGATGGCCGAGCAGCACGACGCGGCCGCGGCCTTCCCCCGCCAGCCGAGCGACGAGCGTGTCACCGGCCGCCGTGGGCACCAGCTCGCAGTCGCAGCCGGCGGCGGCCGCCCACTCGGCCAGCAGGGCCGCCGCCCGGTCGCGGCCGCCCGGCTCATCGGACCCGGTGTCGATGCCGACCAGCACGGCCAGACGCTGCTCGAACGTGCGTCGCCGGGCGGCACACCAGTCGCGCGCCTCGCAGGCGCTCGACAGGACAGACACTCGGTTGTCTTCCGCGGTGCTCATGAGCAGCTGTGCCCCGTCACGGCAGCTCGATCCCATGGAGTCGGGCGCTGTTGGCCGCCAGCACGCCACGCCCGACGCGCAGCGCCTCGTCGAGCGTCAGGTGATCACGCTCCACGGCCGCGCCGAGGACACGCTCCAGAGCTTCCCGTGTGAGCCGCGCCGAGACCCAGAACACCTCCGGCTCGCTGGCTTCGTCGGAGCCGTACAGCACCTTGCCGCTCGGCACCGCCCCGAGCACCATCTCCAGCTCCCGGTCGACACCGAGCGAGGCCCACGGCAGGAACTCGGAGAGGTCGATGTAGACGAACGGCAGGATCGACGCTATGTAGGCCGCCTCGGCCATCCACGGATAGCCCCCGTGGATGAGCACGATCGGCTGGTCCATGTGGTCGTGGAGCAGTTCGAAGACGTCCTGCGGCCGCACGTGCGCCAGAACGATGTCGGGATCGCCGCCGCCCACGTGCAGGTGCATCACGCGGTCGTGCCGGCGGCAGGCGCGCAGCGTGGACCGCAGCAGATGGTCGCGGACGGTCTTGCCGGGTCCACGGTCTTTCGGCCAGCCGGCCGCCCGCCACTCGGCGTAGGCGCCGGCGGCCTCGGCAGCCGAGGGTCGGCCGACGTCGAGGCCGGTGCGGTAGGCGATGATCGACTTGTAGCCCACCAGCAACGGATCGGCGGCGGCCGTGTCGAGACGCTCCTCGAAGCCGGCCTCGAAGTCCGGCCAGGCCAGGTCCTGCTCCTGCAGATCGGCGATCCAGGGCTCGATGCGAGCCACGCGGTACACGCGTGTACCGTGCACTGTGCCGTCGGCCGCCACGGTGGTGCCCAGGTCGCGCTCGAACTCCGCCCGGGTCACCGTCGGCTGCGGGAAGCCTTCGTCGGCGATCACGGCCGCGACCCGCTGGTGCGCCATCAGGGCGGCGACGTAGCCGCGCGGATCGGCGGCGAACGCCGTCGCCCGCGCCTCGGTCACCGCGCTCGATGTGGCCTCGCTGCCGAGATAGCCGGCCAGCCAGCGTCGCGCCGTGAGCGCGAACACGGTGCCGTCGCGCAGGTCCCTCACCTGGGCCGCCTGCCTCGGGTCGGTCTGCCCGGACGAGAGGTAGCACATGCCCATCATCGTCAGGCGGTCTTCCCAGCCCAGCGGGTCGAGAGCGAGCAGATCGTCCACGCGGAAACCGTGGCAGTGGTCGTCGAGCACCGGACTGCCGCTGAGGTCCACCATCCGTTCCCGTCTCTCCGGCGCCATGCTCACCTCACCTCCCCCTCACCGTCGTTCGCTCGCGTCTCCATGCCGCATGCCCTCCTAGAACCGCCAGAGTTGTTCGCAGATCAGCTCCTCGATCGGCCGGCCCTCATCGGCTTCGGCCTCGGCACGCCGCACAGCCACCATGCAGTCGTGCAGCATCCCGCCCATGGCGTCGCGCAGCACCGAGGAGGCGGCGAGCGCATCGGCGGCTTCGCTGAGGCTGGCCGGAAGCTGTTCGTAGCCGGCCGCCCGGCGCTCCGCTTCGGTGAGCTTGCCGGGATCGATCCAGCAGGGCTCCGGCAGCCTGAGGTCCTGGGCGATGCCGTTGAGGCCGGCGGCGATGACGGCGCCGCAGAGCAGGTACGGGTGTCCGGCGCAGTCCGCCGACTTGAGCTCCATGTTGGCCGTGTCGCGACGCCCGCCGGCCATCCCGGTGATGAAGCGCAACGCCGCCTCGCGGTTCTCGTGCCCCCAGACCCGGTAGGCGCCGGCCCACTTCTCGGGCTGCAGGCGCTCGTAGGAGGGGACGGTGGGGCACGCGAGCGCGATGATCGCGTCGAGCTCCTGCAGCACGCCGGCGAGGAACGCCTCACCGGGCGCCGTGAGCTCCACGACGCGATCGCCGCCGCAGAACAGGTTGTCGCCGGCCAGGTCGCAGAGGCTGAAGTGCAGGTGACTGCCGTTGCCCAGCCCCGGCACGGTCACCGGTGAGAACGACGAGCGGTAGCCGTACTTCTCGCCGATGGTGCGCACCGTGTGCCGCAGCAGGACGTGCCAGTCGGCGGCCGTCAGCGGGTCGGCGACCCCCAGCGAGACCTCCATCTGACCGTGCGAGTACTCGGGGTGCAGCTGCGAGACGGTGACCTCCTGCGCGGCCAGCGCGTCGAGCAGGTCAGCAGCGAAGGGATGCACGATCGACCAGGCGTTGGAGCTGTAGCCCGGTCCCTTGTGGACCGGCCGCACGGCGCCGGTGTCGTCGTCGACGACGGCCAGAGACCACTCCAGCTCGTACGCCATGCCGAGCTGGAAGCCCGCCTGGTGGGCATCGCCGACCATACGCTTGAGGAACTGGCGCGGGCAGACCGCGAGCGGCTGACCCTCCTGGTCGAACAGATCGAGCGGCACCCAGGCCCACGCGGGGCTGGCGGCGAGCTGTACGAGCGCGTCGGTGTCCGGCAGCATGCGCATGTCGCCGACCGGTCCGCTGATCGCCTCGGTGGTCGTGAAGTGGTCGTTGCTCAAGACCAGCGCCCAGAGGATCGAGAACCCCGAGCCCGAGTGGGCGAAGTGCTCGAGATCCTCGAGGTGGAAGCACTTGACGCGGGTGATGCTGCCGCTGTCCACCATGGTGCAGACCACGTGACGCACGCCCGCCGCGCGCAGCTCCTCGATCTTCCGCCGCAGCCTCTGCTCCTTGTCTGCCGCCACTGTGCCTCCTCCTGCCTCTTCAGGTCCGGATCTCACTCGACCGCCGGCCCGAGCTCGCCCCACGTAGTGCCGGCCCGCAGGCGCTCCAGCTCCTCGATGCGCGGCTTGGCCTTGGATCCGATGCGGACCGAAAGCGCCGCCACCACCGTCTCGAGGAGCGCGAACGCCGGCACGAGGCTGTCGAACGGCGACGGCGCGCGCACCGAGCTGGTGAGCACGTGTCGCGACACCTCGGCCACCGGCGACAGCCACGGGTCGGTGAACAGCACGACCTGGCAGCCCTTCTGGACCGCCCGGTTGGCGAACTCGATGGTCGAGTTCTGATACCGCCGGTAGTCGAAGACGACCAGGACCGTACGGCGGTCGACGTCGATGAGCTCGTCCCAGCGCGGCGTCGGCGCCGCCACCACGTAGCGGCAGCGCGGCCGCAGCATGTTCAGATGCAGGAACAGATAGTAGGCGAGGACCTGGCTGAACCGCCCCCCGGTGCAGAGGATGGAGTGCCGCGGATCGGCCAGCAGACCGACCGCCTCGTCGAACTCGGTCTGCGAGAGACCGGCGAAGCTGCGGTCGAGCTCGGTGTGGAACGTCTGCAGGCTCGCCTGCAAGACGCCTTCGGGCGCCTCGCCCGGCTCTTCCGGGAACTGGGCCAGCGCCGAGGTGAGCTTCTCCTGCACCTCACGGCGCAGCGCTTCCTGCAGTTCCGGGTAGCCGACGAAGCCGAGCTTGCCGACGAAGCGCATCACCGTCGGCCCGCTGACGCCGGCGCGCTGCGCGAGTTGGGCCACGTTCTCCAGGCCGGCGATGGGATACGACGTCAGGAAGGCACGCGCCACCTTGCGCTCCGAGGCCGTGAGCCACGGCATGCGGTCGTGGACCAGCGTCGCCAGCCCGCGGCGCCCCGCGTCGGCCACTCGAGCGCTCTCCCCCATCGGTGCCCCCCAGCACATCACGCGTACGGCGCCCGGCACGCGCATGCAGGCCGGACGCTGAGTGAAAGACAGATTACGTTGTCGCCGCTCTCAAGTCAATGAGGAACAGGCATTCCAGACACGACGGCGCGACCGCGTGAGCCCGGCGTTGCGCTCACGGGACGGCGATACCGTTCGTGAAGATCGCCTTCGGCATGACGTAGCGCACCGCCCCCGGGACGCAGACCGCGTTCCCGGGGCGCACATCGCCGACCATGCCGACCAAGTTGTAGGACTCGGCACGAGACATCTCCAGCTTGGCCTCGATGAAGTCGACCATGTCGCGCATGGCGCAAGCGGTCGCCTGCTCCATCGTCTCGCCCCAGCCGCAGGTCATGAGCTCGGCCGGCGTCTCGATCATCGGCCGCGGCAGCGACCGCCCTTTGAGGACCTCGAGCTGCATGGTGACGACGGACGGCACCTCGAGGCCGGCGGCGGCGGCCTCGCCGTCGCCGATCACGGCGTGCGCGTCGCCGACGGCCAGCAGCGCCCCCGGCGCGAACACCGGCAGATAGACGGTGCTGCCCACGCCGGCGTCCTTGTGATCCATGTTGCCGCCGTGGTCGCCCATGTAAAGGTTGGAGATCGGCGCGCCGGCCGGCGCCACGCCGATCGTGCCCATCATCGGCCGCACCGGGATGCGCACATCGTCGCGGTACATGATCATGCCGTCGACGACCGCGGCGATCTTGGTGAGCGGCTCGATGGGATCGTCCTTGAGGAAGCCGAACTCGCCCGGGTACAGCGGCGCCGAGCCCCGGTCGCCCACGTCTATCCGCAGGAGGGAGACCGCGAGCACATCGCCGGGCTCGGCCTCGTCGACGAAGATGGGTCCGGTGGCGGGGTTGAGCTTGTCGTGATCGAGCGTCGCCGGATCGTCCCGCTCCGTGCGGATACAGCCGCCGAAACAGTCGCTGCACGTGGCCACGACGATGTCACCGGAACGCACCTCCAACGCCGGCGGGGCCGCCTTGTCCATGGAGTAGACGACGCGATCGTCGCCGATCGTCCGCACCGCGCGCTGTCCGCCTGACCCCATGCTGCCTCCTCGTCGCCACCCGGCCAACCACACCGTCACGCCCCACCCCAACGGAGCACGCACGGAACGCAGGCTACGCATCCGACCGGTCCAAATCAAGCGGGAACACCCGTTACGCTCCGCTGCCGCCCGGGCACCGGAGTCCGTCGGGGCAGGGAGAAGGTACGCCCGGTCGTCAACCCAGCCCTGCGGCGAACGTCCACCGCACGCGGGCTTCGTGAGCCTCGCGCGCAACGGCCGGGGCCGCCATCATGGTCTCCATGAGCCGCTATCACATCCTCTTCGATGTCGCGTCGGACGAACACCTCCAGCGCGACCTGTCGGATCTCGCCGTCCGCCACCGCCTCGCCTTCGGGGCGACGCGGACCATCACACCCCACGCCCGCCACTCGACGGCCGACGAGCATGAGCGTGCCGTCCCCGTCTGGCGCTGGCACGGGAGCTCCCATGAGCTCGAGGAATGCGCTCAGACGGTCCTCAACGGCCTTGTCTATCCCCTGGCTCGCACGGGCCGCGGGGCCTGCCTGGTCTTTCCGTTCCCGAGCTCGACGCTGGCGCCGCGAGCGTTGCAGGTGGAACGGCGTTGGAGCCTCGACCTCGAGGATATCGCCGCGCTGTTCGCGAGCGCCGGCACCGTCCGGGACCGCGCCGGAGCGACCATCGACGCGGAGCGGCAAGTGACGGCCCTACACGGGCTTGATCCCGACCAGCACGCCGCCGCTTTGCACGGCAGCGGGCCCGCCCGGGTCCTGGCCGCCGCCGGCTCCGGCAAGACCAAGACCATGGTCGCCCGCATCGGCTCTCTGGTGGCCTGTGGCGTCCCGCCCCGGGCCATCCTCGTCCTGGCGTTCAACACAGAGGCCGCCGTGCAGCTCGAAGAGCGTCTGGCCCTCGCCGGCGTCCCCACGACCAGGAGCATCGGCCGCTCTGCCGACGGCGTGCACTGCGCCACGTTCAACGCCTTCGGCTACCGCTTTCAGCGGCAGGTCCTCGGCGACGCTCCGGCGGTGGCGCTCGCGGAGGCGGCGCACGATCGTCTCCTGCGCGCCGCCCTCGTGCCGCACACCGGAGAGCCGTCACGCGGGTCCTCGGAGGCAGGGACCGATCCGACGGTCGCTCGGGCAACGGCACCGGACCCGTACGACGCGGCCGTCGCCGACGCCGCCTGGGCACTCGCCGGCTCCCTCACCGCCTGGCGCGCCGAGCTGAGACCGCCGGGACCCGAGCACCGGGAGGCCATGCGACGGCACGCGGACATCCAGACGGCGTGCGGCGTGCAGGCCTTCGACGACCAGATCCTGGCAACGGTCACAGCGCTCCTCGCGGACCCCGTCCACCGCCGTCTGGTGCAGCGGCTCTACGAATACGTCCTGGTCGACGAGTTCCAGGACGTCAACCCGACCCAGGCGGCGCTGCTCGACATCATCAGCCGGCCATGGCGCAACCTGTTCGTGGTCGGCGACGACGACCAGCTCATCTACGGCTGGCGGTCGGCCGACGTGTCGACCATCGTCGACTTCGGCGCCGGTCTGCCGGCGGCGCCCCACACCGCCTACTACACCCTGCCGACCAACTACCGGTGCTCCCGCGAGATCGTGCGGCGAGCCGAGCAGCTGGTCACCAACAACCGCCGGCGGGCGCAGAAGAGCATGCAGGCACGGCCCGCGGCGCCGGGGGGTGCGGTCTGCTTCGCCGCGGCCGAGCGGCCCGCAGACCGCATGCTGGAGATCGCCGCATTCCTCGCGGCGGAACAGGCGCGTCTCGCCTGCCCCTGGCACGAGCTCGCCGTCCTCTGCCGCTTTCGCTCGCAACTGGCAACGGTGGCCGGCGCCTTGGCCGGCGCCGGCGTGCCGGCGGCGGCACCGGCCGCGGCAGGTCTCGACGCCGATCACAGCCGTCGCCTCGACTGTGCCCTGCGCGAAGCGGCAGCCGACTTCCGACGAGCCGGCTCCCCGGCCGGGCCCGCGCTGGAGGCCGTTCTCGCTCACATGACTGGCGCGCCGTACGACCGAGGCCGGAGCATCGCACGGGCCCGGTCCTTCCCCGGTCGACTCTCTGCGGTGGACATGCCTCTCGCGGCCGGCGACGCCGCCCGGCGCGACGAGGACGGCGATGCGGCGCTGCAGGTCGCCGACGCCGCCCGACTGCTGGCGTGCCGGCATGCCACTCTGGGCGGTCTGGCCGCCGCCTGGCACGCCCTGCCGCTGCCCGAGACGGCGGTCGCCGATCGCTGCCGCGACGGCGTCACTCTGGCGACCATCCACGCCACGAAGGGACGCGAGTACCGCTCGGTGGCGATCGTCGATTTCGGTCCGGCTCTGGCGCCGCTCAAGGACACAGAGCGAGAGGAGGAGCGGCGCGTGCTCTACGTCGCGCTCACACGGGCCAGGGAGCGGGCGCTGCTCACCGTCGACACTGCCCGCGGCTCGCCGCACCCCTTCATCGCCGAAGCCGCCTGCCCGCCGCAGCGGCGCGAGCTGCGGCAGCTGAGACGAGAGGCGGCAGCGCTTCGCCACGCTCTCCTGGCGCGCGCCGCCGAGCTGCCCGGACCGGTCGCCCGCCTCATCGCCGGCGCGGGCGCCTCGCAGCAGCCCATCAGGAACCGCTCAGAGCCGTCCCGGGAGACGGCCGAGATGGCGGCAGACTATCTCGCCCTGCGCAGCCGTATCGCCGAACGGCAGCTCGCCGCCCGACACAGCCTGCAAGAGCGCCTGGACGCCTGGCTGGGCTGACACGCGCCGCCGACCGCCGGCGTGCGGCGCTCATGTTGTCAGGACCGCCGCCGGCCGCACGCCGGACGGGACGCCCGAGCCGCCGTCAGTAGACCTCGGGGACGAACGTCTGCACCTCGATCGGCGGTCTGACGTAGCCGCGGCCACTCGGGCGGGTGGGGAGCTCGATGTCCGTCGGTGTCACGTCCTCATAGGGGATCAGGCTGAGGAGGTGGTGGATGGTGTTCAGACGCGCGCGCTTCTTGTCGTCGGCGTTGACCGTCCACCAGGGCGAGTGCTTCGTGTCCGTGTACTTGAACATCTCGTCCTTGGCGATCGAGTACTCGACCCAGCGCTCGATGGAGGCGAGGTCCATGGGGCTGAGCTTCCAGATCTTCATGGGATCGCTCAGCCGCGCCTTGAAACGGCGTTCCTGCTCCTTGTCACTGACGCTGAACCAGTACTTGACCAGGGTGATCCCCGAGCGGATGAGCATGCGCTCGAACTCGGGGCAGCTGCGGAAGAACTCCCACAGCTCGTCCTCGGTGCAGAAGCCCATCACCCGCTCCACGCCGGGGCGGTTGTACCAGCTGCGGTCGAAGAGGACCATCTCGCCGGCGGCCGGCAGCTCGGCGACATAGCGCTGGAAATACCACTCGCCCTTCTCGCGCTCGGTCGGCGTGTGCAGCGCGGCGATGCGTACGACACGCGGGTTGGTAGCCGCGGCGATGCGCTTGATGCAGCCGCCCTTGCCGGCCGCGTCGCGACCCTCGAAGATGACGGCGACCTTCAGGCCCTTGTACTTGATCCACTCCTGCAGCCGGATGAGCTCTATCTGCAGCTTGCGGAGCTCTTCCTCGTACGTGGCTTCGTCGATCTTCTTGCGTTTCGGCAGGACGACATCGCCGCCCTCCTGCACGTGATCGTGGGTCTGCGCATCGGCACCGTGGGCGTCGCCGTTGTCGCCGCCTGCCGCCATGGCGTCTCCTCCCGCCGCGTGATCGGGGCCGGTACGGGCGCCCGCGCGCCCCTCCGGAACGGAGTGTAGCGCATCAGACCGCCCCCAGACCGCGGACGTGCAGGCCCCGGCGGCACGGGGAAGCCCCGCACGGACGAGCCGTCGTGTCGGTGGACCCCGCGGCCATGCAGCGACGCGCCGGGAGGGCCGCGCCGGGGGGGATGTCAGGTGCCGCTGAAGGCGGGGCCGTAGGTGTTGGGCCACCAGTACGGCCCCTTGCCCATCTTGAGGGCCAGGGCGGTGGCCTTGATCTGGGCGGCCCCATCGCGAATATCGGCCGCACGGTAGGGGTTCCACGAGGCATTCCAGGTGGAGTGGCAGTACTGGAAGAGGCCATAGTAAAGCCCTGAGCCCACCACGCCGGGCTGGCCGCCCGACTCGGACATCATGAGCCGGTACATCCCATTGGGATCGATGCCGTTGGCCGCCGCCGCCGCCTGGATGAGCGGCCACCAGCCGCCGCTCGGGGCGTCGGCCGGCGGCGAGGCGTCGCCCGAGGCGCCACCGTCGGCGGCGGCCGCGGCGGACGGCGACGACGTGACGACCGGACGTCTGAGGCTCGCCTCCAGCCGCCGGATCTCAGTGCGCAGCCCGGCGAGCGTACTTTTGCGCTCCGCCAGCGCCGCCTCCACACGCGCCTGCTCGTCCTGCTTGCGCTGCATCGCCGTCCGGGCTGCCTCACGATCGGCGAGAAGACTCCGGCGCCGCTGCGCGACCTCGCCCTTCATCCGCTCCAGGTCGGCGAGCATCTGCTCGTCGTGCTGGCTCACCTTGACCATGAACTGAAGCTGCGTGAGCATCTCGGTGAACGATGAGCTGCCGGCGATGACGTCGATGAGCGTCACCGGTCGTTCCTTGTACAGCGCGACGGCACGCTCGCCGACGAGTTCCCGCGCCTCCTCCAGCTCGGCCTCGGCCTCGACGACCAGCTTCTCGTTGCGGTCGATCCGATCATTGACGGCCTTGAGCTCGGTACTGACCGCCGCGTACGACGCGACCAGACCACTCAGCCGCTGGTCCAGCGCCGCGATCTCCTGCGCGATGGCTTTGGCGCGAGCCTTGTCGCGGGAGAGCTTGCTGGCCTGGGCGGTGGGCGCGGCGAGGGTCAGGAAGACGACGGCGCTGAGACAGACCGCGAGTACGATCATGGTGCTGCGGTGTGGCGCGAGCGACCTTCGTCGCGTCATGCATCGCCTCCCTACGCCCCTGGCGGCGCGGCGCCCAGTGCCGCGGATCGCCAGTGATGGGGTCGTATCTTGGCCGTGGTACCCCCCGGCAGCCACGGTCGCTCACCGACCGCAGCGGACCTTACCATCCCGTAGCCGGTCGGCGCAACACCGCTCGCCGGCGTCAGCGCAACAACCGGTCGGCGACGTCGACCATGCGTCGCGGCAGCTCGCGCAGCGACCGGACGCGATAGAGCTGCCCCTTGCCGACGGAGGCCATCTGCCGGCAGAGCATCTCGTTCATCTTGTAGTCCTCGGTGAGCAGCACGAAGAGGTGCGGGAAGCGGGCCGCCACCTGCGTCGGGTCGCCGCCGCGCGTGTAGACGCCGTCGGTGATGAGCAGGCCGTACTTGCGCGGGTTGCGGCCGCGCTGCAGCTCCCGCAGCCCCATGAGCAGGCCGCCCTCGATATCCGTGTAGCCGCGGCATGGTTGCCGCAGCATCTCCGTCACCACGTGCTCCGGCGGATCGGCGTCCTCCAGATGACTCAGCGCCTCGGCTGTGTTCTCGAAGACGACCACCGAGAGGTCTTCCGGCCGCATCTTGAGCGCCAGCACGGCGGCCGCCACCGCCGCCAGCGCCATGTTGGCGCCGGCCATCGAGAGCGATGTATCGAGCATGAGCACGATCTGGGTGCGCCGCTCCTCGCGGTGCTCGACCTGCCAGTCCTGACGCTCGGGGAACTCCTTGCCGAGCAGGTTCTCGAGCGTCTCGTCGAGCTCCAGCTCGCCCTGGTGCGGCTCGCGCATCGGCTCCACCAGGGTGTGCGTGGCGCCGCGCAGCGGACCCACCAGCGCCGCCGCCCGCTCCAGCACAGAACGCACCGCCAGCCGCTCGGCGTACTCACGCATGCCGGGCATGCCGAGCTCGCAGCCGGGCTTGGTGAGCCGCTGGGCGATCTGCCAGCCGTCGATCTTGTCCGCCGGCAGCCGCAGGCGCTCGGTGAAGTACTCGATGGCGTCGAGCCCCATCTCCGGCTCCGGCGTGCAGGTCTGCATCACCTGCTCGATGGCGACCGGAGCAGCACGGCCGCGAGCAGCCAGATCCCGCTCCGGCCGCCGGTCCTTGTGACGCGGCAGACGATCCTGCGGCGCCGCGGCCACCTCCTGCAGCTCACCGAGCTCAAGGTCGGCGACCGCGGCGAGGATCTCGTCGAGCGCGGCGCCGAAGTCCGCGTCGAGCTCGTCGGAGACCTCGGTCCGCGTGCTGAGCGCCGCGACGGCCGCCTGTCTCAGGGCGGCGGGCTCGGCGACGCCCTCGGCGCGAAGCTGCTCGGCCATCGTGACCATGGCGATCGCCGCCCGCACGCTGGCGCCCTTCTTGAACTTGGGATGCACGCGCGTGGCACGTGTGACCGCCACCGCACGCCACACCAGCAGGTCGTCGTCGCTCCAGCTCTCGGCGCGGACGATGAGCGCCTCTTCGGGAGCGCTCTGATGGTCGAGCGCGATGTGTTCGAAGCGGTCGCGCAGAGCCTCCGAGAGGTGCGCCGTGGCGATGTACTCGGAGGGGTTCTGCGTGGCGATCACCTGAAAGCCCGGGGCGGCCCGGACCACGCCCAGCCGCGGCAGCGTGAGGAGCCCCTCGTCGAGCGCCGGCAGCAGCACGTTCTGTACGCCCTCGGGCATGCGGTTGAGCTCGTTGATGAACAGGACCGATCCTTCGCGCATGGCGTGCAGGAGCGGCCCCGGGAAGAACGTCTGGTCACAGTAGCCCTGCTTGAGGACCAGCGGCGGATCGAACCAGCCGGTGAGCTTGCTCTCCGAGTAGCGGTCGTCGCCGTCGACCCGCCACGTGGTGCGTCCCAGATGACGGCACACGGCCAGGGCCACCGTCGTCTTGCCGACGCCGACGGCACCCTCGAAGAGCACGTGACGGCCGGTCTGCAGCACCGCCAGCGCCAGCGCCAGCTCGTCCTCGCGACCGACGATGCGATGGTCGTCCTGGATCGTCCGGACGACGTTCACGACCTCACCTCCCGGCACGTCCTGAGCGGGGTGCCACGACTGGGCTCAGCGGCCCGCCGGCGGCCTGGGCCCTGCCATCCGTCAGCCGGCCCGGCGGCCTGCCGGGACACGACTCGTTGGGCGCGGACCGGCGCCCACCGATCGCGCAGGTGGCTGCCGCTCACGCTTGTGAGTCGGCCTCGGCTCGGATGCCGTCCTCGGCCGCCGCGCGCAGACGCTCGGGGTCCAGCTCCTCGATGCCCTGCATGATCTCGTCGAGCGTGCTCTGGAAGTCCGCCCCCAGCTCGTCGCGCAGCTCGGTGCGCGTGGTGAGCGCCGCCACCGCCGCCCGGCGCAGCGCCGCGTCGCGCTCCATGCCGGCCGCGACCAGTTGCCCGGCCACCGCCACCATGGCGATCGCCGCCCGCACGCTGGCGCCCTTCTTGAACTTGGGATGGACGCGGGTGGCACGGGCGATGGCGACCGCGCGCCACACCAGCAGATCGTCGCCGTCGCAGCCTGTCTCGCGAGCCACGATGCGCACCTCTTCGGGCGCATCCTGATACTCCAGTGCCACGTGCTCGAAGCGGTCGCGCAGGGCCTCGGAGAGATGACCGGTGGCGATGTACTCCACCGGGTTCTGGGTCGCGATGACCTGGAAGCCGTCGGCAGCCTTGATGGTCCCGATCCGAGGCACCACCAGCAGGCGCTCGTCGAGCGACGGCAGCAGCACGTTCTGCACGCCCTCGGGCATGCGGTTGAGCTCGTTGATGAACAGGACCGAGCCTTCCATCATGGCCTGCACCAGCGGTCCGGGGAAGAACGTCTCTTCCGAGTAGCCCTTGGAGAGCACCAGCGGCGGGTCGAACCAGCCGGTGAGCTTGCTCTCCGAGTAGCGGTCGTCGCCGTCCACACGGACCGTCTCGCGCCCGAGATGGTGGCAGACCGCCAGGGCCACGGTCGTCTTGCCGACGCCGACGGGGCCTTCGAACAGAAGGTGGCGCCCGGTCTGCAATACGGCCAACGCCAGGCCGAGCTCCTCGTCGCGGCCGACGATGCCGGACTCCTCCTGGATCCTGCGGATGGGCGTCATCTGCTCACCTTCCACTTCAGCAACTGCCCCGATACTGCGTACGGCGTCCCGGCAGACGAGTGCGAAGAGAGCCGCTCCGTCGTGGGGGCGCCGGCGGTCACTCTATCAGGACCAGCCCCAGCAGCTTGACCGCGGCGCGTTCGTCGGCCGCCACCCGCAGCTCTACACCTGCCGCCGCGGCGGTGGCGAACACGTCGATGCCGCAGCCCGACAGCGAGGGCCGCAGGCGCTCGCGCTGCCGACACGACCCGTCGGCCGGGCACGGCTCGTCACCGCACCACAGGCAAGGGCCGACCACGAGCGCCAGCGCCTTGTGATGCCCGTCGACGAAGGCGGCACGCTCCAGCTCCAGAAGGGCCTCGTGGAGTCGGTGCCGGGCCGCGGGCTCCTCGCCGGCGCCGTCGACCTCGACCCACACGAGCAGCGCCCGGGCGTATCCCGCAACGGCCGCACTCAGCTCCTCGAGCGGCGGTGTGTACGGTGGGCAGCTCAGACGGCGACCGAAATCGGGGCAGCCGTAGCGGCACTTGAGGCGGACCCAGTCGGCGAAGACGATGGCGCCGGCGGCGAGCTCGCAGGCGCCGTCCGCTCCCGCGTCCCGGGCTCGCGCCGTCCACGGCCCCGCCTCCGCCGGTGAGCCGCCGCGACCTCGCCCACCGGCCCCATGATCGCTGCCAGATCCGACCGTCATGGCGGCGATGCTACGGTCCGCCGGCAGAGCGGTCAAACGACCGCGATCAGGCCGGCGGCCGCACCACGGCCGTCACGGCGCGGGTCCGTATCTGGCCGTAATAGTCGGCGCTGACGGTCACCAGTATCTCCTCGCCGGCGAGTGCCGTCGCCGGGAGGCGCCGTGAGACGCCGGCGCGACCGTCCCAGTCGGTGGTGACCCGGTCGAGCGCCGCGCTGCCGGCGATACGCCAGCCGACGGTCACCTCGACCCCGGGCAGAGCGGCACCGTCGGCAGCGAAGGCCGTGCAGGTCACGCGCAGCCGCTGACCGGGGCGCGGTCGTGGATCGGAGAGTTCGACGAGTAGACCGGAGAGCTGACACGAGCTCCCTTCCTCGCCTCAGCCGCCGCGCAGCCCCACCACGTCGACGTAGCGCCCGCGGGAGATCAGGACGGTCGCCGAGACGATCACCGACAGGGCGACAAGGGCCAGGAACACGACCGCCACGGCCTTCTTGCCGCCGTCGCCCCGCCACATCCCTTCGCGCATCGTCATAAGGACCTCCGCCGCTGGACTGTGCTCACGAAGGTAGCAGCGGATCTTCATCAGGACAACGCAAGTCCGTTATCGACCGGACGGCGATGACGCGGTGAGACCGTCCGGGTATCGTGAAGCAGGGAGGCGACCGGTACGGGGCTGCGGAGCCGGCCGGAGGAAGCCCTGTCAGGAAGTGAAGGCCCCGGTCCTGCGCCGGGGAGCCCCGCTACATCCGGACGGCGTACGCCCAGCCCATGAGGCTGGTGAAGCTGACCACGGCACCGGTGTGCGGTGCGTGGATCACCTGGCCGCCGCCGGCGTACATGCCGACGTGGTACGACACGGGATAGCCCTTGAAGACCAGGTCACCGGGGACCAGAGCGTTCATGGCCACCGGCTTGCCCATGTTCTGCTGATACCCGGAGTAGTGCGGCAAGGTGATGCCGATCTTGCCGTAGCACCACATCACGAGCCCCGAGCAGTCGAAGCCGACATTGGGATCGGCGGCCGCGTAGACGTACGGCACGCCGAGGTACTGTTTGGCGATCTCGATGACTTCCGGGTGCCCCGGTCCGGCGTTGGCGACCGGGATGCGCGGGTTGCGCCAGCCCGAGGCCGCTGCGGCAGCGGCGGCCGCGGCCGCGGCACGGCGAGCCGCCTCGCGCTCCTCGCGCTCGATGCGGGCGATCTCTTTCTCGACACCGCGCAGCAGCTCTTTGCGGGCCGCGATCTGCGTCTCGATGCCCTGGCGCTGCTGCTCGACGTCCGCGACCAGGTCCTTGGCTTCGCGCCGCTCCTTGACGAGCCGCTTGCGCTTCTCGATGACCCTCGTCTCGTACCGTTCGATCTTGTCGACGATGTCCGAGTCCTGCTGACCGATCTCCTGGATCACCTTGATCTGCGTGGCGAGGTCGTCGAAGTCCTCGGAGCGGAACACGACGTCGAGGAAGTCGACCGGGCGCTGCTTGTACATGCCGACGACACGGTCCTCGAGCGTCTGCCGGGACTGCGCCAGCTCGTAGCGGGCGACCTTGAGCTGGCGAGTGGTCTTACGGACGCGGTCCTCGGCTTCGCCGAGCTTGATACGGGCCAGGTTGTAGTCCTCGACGGCCCGGCCCAGCGTGGCGTCGAGCGCCTCGAGCTGGCGGCGGATCTTCTGCGCCTTGGCCTTGGCCTTCGCCTTCTGCTGCGCCAGCGGCACCGCCGCCGCGTCCTCGCTGAGCACGCCGACACCGAGCGATGCGACGAGGCCGGCGATCAGCACGACAGCGAAGAGCATTCTGAAGATGCTCGCAGGGATGCTCAGACGAGTCCTGTCCATGTCGCGCAGGCGATGCTCCAGTGGTCGAGACGCGGTCGCCGGACCGAAGACCGGGCCGTCTGCCTTTCTGCGTCTCTATCGGCATTCCTGCCGAACGATTGACCGATAGATGCGTCCTACCGCGCCGCTGCGCGCGGACAAGACCCTTCCGCGGCAGGGATTGTGACCGCTAAGCAGGCGAAATGCAACCGGCAGCCGGTTGACGTTCATTGGGTGGTGATGGTGCCGAAGGAGGGACTTGAACCCTCACGCCCCTTCCGGGGCACCGGATTTTGAAT